>OLGM01000700.1_pt1 | contig 19094 bp, 14 predicted proteins | sample 1606001 | NCBI WGS metagenome assembly OLGM01 (sample SAMN03283294) | human gut metagenome | biome: human-associated habitat; material: feces | host: Homo sapiens | place: Peru | collected 2012
GTTCTGCCAATCGCTCCAACCGCCGTAGTCGCTCCAAGCGGAAGTCGTTTTATACTGAACCCATCCCGGCAGGTTCGAATTGCTGCTGGTTGTGTATTCGCGCTTGGTATAGCTCCACTTGCGGTTTACGATCTCGACCCCGTCGGGCGCTTCATCGGCTTTTGTCCAGGCAGAAACGCCTTCCTGCACCTCTTCCTCAAAGCATTTTTGCCCGCAGACCTTGCAATATTCCTTGTTGTTTGGATCCTGAATATGCTGTACATAATCTCCGTAAGGGGTTACGCTGCCGTATTCGCTGCCGCAGCGACCGCAAACGGCAACATGGGTTGCCTGCGCTGTGCAGGTTGCAGAGCTTTTGTCTCTCCAACTGCCAAAGGTGTGCCCCATGGCAGGGATCGTCTGTTGCGACGTAATTGTCGCACCACAGCGTGTGCAGCGGACACCGTCCGTAAGACCGGACGCCGTGCAGGAGGCTGCTTTGCCGGGTATGGTTTGCTGATTGTGTCCAACAGCTGCGCAAACCTCTGAATTGGAGGCACGGGTCATGTACTTCATGGCGATGTAGCATTCCTTGCCATTGTACACAATGTGACCGTATGTCCCGCTGACACCCCCTGTGCCGCTGGCTTTTGAAACCTTGACGACCTGACCGTAGGAAAGCTCACCGCACTTAGAGTTGAAGTTGTGTCCGGAGTTTACGCTAAGACCAGCGGTTGCGGTAACTTTGTAGTAACCCCCGTTGGCTTCACTGCAACCGCAGCTAGAGCCACCGGTACCAGGACCAGGACCTGTATAGTGAAGAATAGAGTATTTAATGGTATCTTTCTTGTAAGAATATGAATCATCCTTCGTGTAACCTGCAGCCCACTGCACGTGTGCTGCAGAATTCCACTGTGATATCCACCACACATTGTTTCCGTAACCATCATTTCCACTGTGACAAATGACAGCCACATGGCAATAATTTGATTTGCCACTCTCTTGATAAAATATAAAGTCTCCTGGTTTAATCGAAGAGTTTTGAGAAACCAATATGATAGAGCTTTTACTTGCTACTTGAGGTATGATTTCTTGAAACATCCCGGAGTTTAGTAATCGCTGCCGCAGTGTAGTAGAACTATTAGAGTAAATATTCGTAACACCACCCGCATTCAATGCCTTGGATGCAAAATCCGCGCACTTCAGATTACCTGTCTGCTTACTATAGTTAGCTTCAGCCCAAGCCACTGCAGCTGCGGCATCATAGCCGTCCGCATAGGTTGTCATCCCAGCCAACACGGATACAATCAGCACAAAGCCAAACATCCCGAGCATTTTCCAAAGTTTTTTCATCTTGAATCACCGCCACATTATTTTAACTGTAGATGCAATTTCTTATCAATAATTATATCACTGTCAAACTGTAGATGCAATATGCCGTTGCAGATAATTTTATTTGATTTTTTTGCGATATATAATATAATTGTTCGTTTTATGTATATTTGTCAAATATAACGGAGGAACTCTATGCAGCCGGAAATCGACTTCGACAAAGTGGGGCATCGTGTCCGCATGGCCCGCCAACGGCGAGGTCTGACACAAGCAGAGCTCAGCGAGCTTGTGGACTGCTCTAACAACCACATGAGCCATATCGAAAGCGGGCAGACAAAAGTGTCGCTCTCCCTGCTTTTGAAATTGTCTTACGCATTAGATACATCCTTGGATTTTTTCTTGTTAGACACCCCTTATGCAAGGCGGGACGCCCTGATCGATAACGAAATCAGCCAAAAGTTGGCGCGCTGCGACCGACAGACACTTTTAAGCGTGAATAAAATACTGGATGTCCTTTTGGAACAGCAGTCCTATTATAAAAAGGTAGAAACATAAAGAACTGAAACCAGTCACCTCATAGGCTCACAAAAAAAGACCGAAGCTGCATTTTACTTTGCAGCTTCGGTCTTTTGGTTTGGATTATATTCGGCATCTGCATCCATGAAAACACGGCTGTTGCCCTTTTTGCAGGGGGTATAAGTTGCGGGCAATTTCAATTGGCGTTGGTCGTTGTACAAACTCGAAACACCGTATTTGGGACGAAAAAAATATCTGCCGCAAAATCTTTCGATTCTACGGCGGATATGGCGCAGACGCGCGGATTCTCCCGCGCCCTAAAAATGCCCCACCGGGGCATTTTTCCCCGGCGGGACGCAAAGCGCCGGGCACGGGCTGTTCGAATCCCACCTTGCAGCCCTTGCATAGTTTGCCGCAAAAATAAAAAGCAGCACCCCGCAAGGTGCTGCTTTTGGCGCAGACGGTGGGATTCGAACCCACGTGACATTGCTGTCAAATTGATTTCGAGTGTTGTAAGACTTTGGCAGATTCACCTCTGGATCAGGTCGTTTCAGGCCGCTTTGTGAAAGGCCGGAAACCCAGACGCCGCAAGGGATTGCGGACATTCCGACCCGTTTCGGCCAGAGCTGATTTGAACCAGCCCAGAGTTCAAATAAAACCGCGTTCTTGCGTAAAATGCCTCCGTTCTTGCGCGTTTGCAAGAAGTCAGGCAAGAAAACAGAGACCCCGGCAGCGTCAATGAAGCACCCTTTCGGACCAAAAAATGGAAAGGAGCTTCGTCATGACATACGATGCAAAGGAACTCGAACAATACCCGGAAATCATGAACAAGGAACAACTGCGCAAGGTCTGCCACATCAGCAAGCGTACGGCGCACTATCTGCTGCAGTTCAATCTGATTCCCCATGTTTGCACCGGGAAGAAAACCCGCTGCTACGCCATCAAGAAACGCGACGTCATCGACTTTATGATCAACCGGGAGGTCAACCCCAGCCGGTACATCGTACCAACCGGCTGGTACAAATACGGAAACGAGGACGTGAAGCCCTACAAGATCCGCATTCAGCCCCCTTTCCCTGGCGATCCGCAGAAGACTCGGCGTTACTATGAAAGCAAGCTCGCCTCCTACCCGGACGTGATCGACGTGGCCGCCGTCGTGGATTTCACCGGCTACAACCGCCACACGGTCTGCGAGTGGATTCGCTTCGGAAAGCTCCGCGCCCTAGCGCTGCAGCACAAGTACATGATCCCGAAGTGCTATCTGATCGACTGGCTCTCCACGGACGAGCACAACGCGACCCTCCGCAAGTCCCGCCGCCACATTGACCGGCTCTGGGAACTGCAGAAATGGCGTGACGGACAATGAGGGGAAGTATCATCGAGGAGCTGTACTACGGCAACATCGATCCGCAGGATCGCGGCTATCGCCCTAAACTCCCTGCGAAAAAGGCGTCACGACTCTCTGAACGATCTGGAGGAAAAGCTCACCGAGCAGCTCGCCGGCGAAAACAAGGCGCTGTTCCTCCGCTTCTGCAACGCCTACGCCGAGTTCATGGGCGAATCCGAGCTGGACACCTTCATCACCGGCTTCCGTCTCGGCGCACGGTTTATGATGGATACATTTCTGAGCGATGACACCCCGCTTGAAAATTATTAATGGCAAATAGATCAAAACCTCCGGCTAAGCCGGAGGTTTTGACTACCCTTGTAATAAATCTTCAATTTCAGCTCTCTCTATCATTTTTGAGAGATGTTCAATCTCGTCATTGACAACTTTTTGGTGTTGCAAAAACTGAATCCCCGAAAAGAGCGGCAAAAGGCCCTTTAGATAATCGGCCCACTTGGAGTATAGCGGAACTGCACTACCAGACCACGAATATGAAGTTGGGCAGAGAGGTATTCTCCTGAATAGTTCGGGATCAGCATTGACAGTCATCAAGTAGCTGATGTAGTCTTTCTTCCTATCATCACAGAGTTCTGAAAGAACACTAAAGAGACTCTCCATCTTTTCATAGTCGGTATTGTATTTTGAGATATAATGCTTAATCCACGCATCACTTTTGTGCTTTATGTTATCAGGCACAAATATAAATGTTTTCATCACTGGTGGATAGTCAAATAGCGGGAACGAAGTTTGAGAACACCCGTCAACCAGCAAGTCTATTATATCGATGAAATCAGGGCATTCAAATAATGCATGAAGCTTTTCATTATCGTCATGCAACCGATGATGGTTGTCCTTTAGTAAAGTATCAATGTAATCCTTTGCGAACGCTTTTCTACAGCAACATAATTCTTTTAGAAACGCTCCATCAGCGTCTGTAAGCCGGTCGTGTACACTCTCAAATAAGTATATTTCTTCCAGCAACTGGAGATCCTTCGCAAACTTTTGGATAACACTCTTTGGTTCACAATGGTGTCTATTGAAGATCAAAGAAAAATAGATATTTACAATAAAAGGTGAGTAATCCTTTTTTGCAAAAATCAATCTTGCTGCATTTATTATAATGTCAGACTCGACTGATTCATACCTTTCCAGGAATTTCAGGGATCTATATCCCGCAGTGTGAATCTCTCGATCATAATCACATTTTAAATACGCATACAGTTCTTCAACTTTTGCAGCATCAATGGCTTCTGAAGGAATTTCACAATAATAGGCAAAGAGCCAGAAATCTACTGTTTCTGAAGGCGCATTATGAATAATTGTTTTTACTTCCTCAGGGGACAGTAAAGTGAACAATGTCGAGATAATATAGTGTACATCAATCCCTTCGATTATTCCTGACTCAATTATCCTTTTTACAACGTTTGAGAAAACTAAACTATCACGTGATAGGTACTTAATGCCCTCCATAAGCCCTTTTCCAATATCATAGAGGCGCTGAGTATCACACGCAATATATTCCCTGTACACTTCAAATAGTTCATTAAACGCATCTAAAGTGTTCTCCGCCTGCGTAAAATAATCAGTAATTACCCGTTTGTGCTCGTTTTCATGTCTGTCAAGACTCTTAAAATTTTCCCATCTTGGCCCAATTAATATGTGGTAGATACTTAGTTTTCGGCTCTTCAGAAAAACTTCAATTTCTGCAGCGGTATATCCCACTACACTTAAGATCGAATTTACATGTTCAGCCAGAATACAATCAGTAACACTTTCGGGAGAAAAAACACTTTGAAACAACTCACAAATATAAGGAGCATCTTCCTTAATTAACCCAAAACTGCTTTCTTCTACAGAGCGAGCATAGTCCTGCAATAATGCTCGGATGGACTCTTTGCTATCTATCGTACCCTGAATCGCCAACAATTGTTCCCATATTAGTTTGCGATACATAACGGCTTGCTCTGTTGTAGGCAGTGAGAAATGATAAATGACAAAACTATCCCCCCGCCTTCCGGCTTCAGCCGGAGAAAAATAGACTTGTAGAAGGTTTTTTGCTGTTTCAAAAAACAGAATACGGATAAATGGATTATTCCAATTATCTGAATAGTTAATAAAGTGCTGAATTAACTGAATTTGTGTGTAGAATCCCTTTTGCAATGAAGATGGTTTTATTCCAAAATAAAGATTTGTGGCATGATAAAACTGAATATAAAGATCCGGTCTCTTCAAATAGTAATCAAAAAACAAGTCAAGTGCAGACTCAATGTTATGAGTATCTGCAAAGCCTCCCAGTATAACGATAAGTTCATCGTCGACACTTTGATAGTTTTTTCCCTCGTTGACATCGATTTCATCAACTGATAATTCAACTTTTTCCGTGTTATCAATCCGCTCTTTGATGAGTAACAACGTTTCAACCTGATCTACCTGATAGAATGCTTTAACCCAATCCCAATACTTGTTGAACGATTCGGATTTCCGCTTTTTCCATACAACTTTTATTTCGTGAATTGTGAAATCATATACATCTTGACTTTGAAACACGCCAAGCAAAGTATTTACAGTCTGAATTGTCCTCTTACGATATGTCTGAAAACATGTGTCAAGCATCTGGGCAAGGCTGATCGTTTTTTTATCAACAAACACATGCTTCAGAATATAGTTGGCAAAACACTGATCTGAAATAGCAACAGCCTTATCTCTGCATATATCGACCAGTTCCATTTCATGCAGTTTATATGCACAACTCTTAAATACAGATATATCGATATTATATCCAACCAATAAGTTCAATACAGGCTCAATGTGATCGAGGTGAATTGATCCAAGGAAAGCAATTACTCCAGCCGTAATCTGAAGTTGCAGATCGCCGTCTAAATTAGCCTCCTTAAATGCTTTTCCATAATACTCTTCATATAGCCCGGTTACATCACTTATTGACTGTAGTCCATTCGCATCAACCGCTACTTTTCCTGCAATAAGAGCTATCCTTGCATTTCCCTCTGCAATAGTTGCAATTCTATTTAGATAATCTCGGTTAATAATTCCCAAATAGTCCTTTACGAGAGACTTGATCTCATCGTCCGAAAGCGAATCAAGGGTAACCTCGGAATAATGAACGATACCCGCAATATCTGCTTTTACCTTTTGGAGCGCATAGTTACGCACGGTTGCGAGAATCCTAACATTGTATCCGTTATCTTTCTTATTAACATATTCAATTATCAGATCTAATTGAGACAGCTGGTTTGCATCATCAACAATGACAAAGTAGTCCCCCGGACACTCAAAATGCTGTTTTAAGTCGTCGTAAATCGGGAGGCCATGATTGTGTATGACACATATTTTTACAGCAGTATGCTCTTTCTGAAACCTCTCTGCAAACTCTAGCGCCAGCCTCGTTTTTCCTGTCCCCGCAGCACCAGAAAGAATTACTACATTATTTTCATCAAAAGCTTTCTGTAATCTTACAATCTCATTCTCTCTGAATAGAAAGTTAGTATTTAAGGGAGCGGCTAATGCGCTGGCATCGTATTGCCTCACAAAGTCTAAAGGATCCTGAATCTGTTCAGTATCAACACTTAGGCCGAGATGTTCTTTTGCCAGGATCGGATACTTGCGACTAATATCTTCGGCAAGTTTATCTATGCCGATCATAGTTAACTGTACACCCTTATCTTGGCAGTAGCGCTTCAGCGATTTATCAGCCCCCGCATCAATGCCAGAAGAAGTATGACAATAGATTATTTCAGTGATGTCGTCGTTATTGATACCGGATAATTGTGAATCAAAGCATTTTTCTAAATCAGAGCGGATCTTCCCAGCTAGGCCAGGCCGTTGTGTTGTATATTCTGCTAAGACATATTTTCCATTTGCCAAACAGAAATACGTATCAGGCGTGCCTTGAGTCGTCTTTTGAGTTCCTGCTTTAGTGCCAAGTGACACAGGGTTGGGATAACCCTCTCTTGAAAGATAGACATCACAAAGGACCTGGAAACTTCCAGCATCTAATTGTTCAATCTTCTGCTTTATTGATACAATGGTTGCCATATCTTTCTTCCTTTCGTGGCAAATTACTTTTTTAAGTTCTCTGGCACGAGCGCCTATTTGTTAATTGACTCGTGGGCTAGGGTGCGGGAGTCGTAGACTGCAAGAACTGTATTTGTGTTCCGTGTGCGGAAGGATTTCTCTTCGATAATGCTGGCGCTCTCACGTATGATCCTCGCAAATAATTATCCTTATAGCCGGTGCCGGATGTCGTTCAGCCATTCGCCCTTGTATTTGAAATAGCGGGGGCCGGCGACGCCGGCACTGCTGCTTTTTCCCAGAAGCAGCGCAGCAAGTCCGGAAAGGGAGAACGGCTTGCCTTTGTATTCAACGGTCTTATCATCCAGAACCTTGAGCTTCAAATCCGGGTCATCGCCCCAAGAGATATATTCTCCGGCATGAATGTTGCACTTTGAGAATGTAAACGGAGAGAGTCGTTCTTTGTGTTCTTCCTCGATCTCCTGGGCGGTTTCCTCCGCCTGCTTCTGAGCCTCGTCCATGGCGATCCGTTTCAGCTTGTCCGCGCAGCCGTGGATCTCTGCGATGGCCTCCAGGATGGAATAGGCATCCTCCGGCGACATGGCGTAGAACTCACGCACGCGCTGCTTTCCGTTGAAGTTCTCGATGGAGCGTAGGTTTGGATTCAGCTTGTCGATGATGCTGTGGATCTTCAGATCAGAAAGCCGGGAATTGACCTCATAGGTCGCATAAACCCGGAATGCAAAGGGAATGCACTCACTCCGATTGAGCTGCTGCAGCCGCTTGTCGATATCGTCCGCATACCCGATTTTCACATATTCCGGGAAGGACGGGTTGGTCAGTATGTAGATCACGCCAGATTTATCCATTGTCTATACCTCCGTTATGCCGCGACCCAGCCGTAGCCCTGAACGGCCATATCAATAAAGTGTGTCAGTAACAGATCAATCTTCACAGCAAACGTTTCCTTGTCATACGAAACCGGTAGATCTGCATCCAGCGACTTTTCAATCGCCGTTTTTACCTTTGCGCGCGGCTGTTCGTCCTTGTACCAATCCACAACCATCAGCTCCGACTTCTCCTCGGAAAGCTTCTTAAAAAGATTCTTCGCGGATAGCTTCACCTTCTGCTCCTCCGCCTTTGTAAGTTTCTTTCCGGCAATCAGCAAATCGAAGATTTCCAGTTCCTCTTCCGACAGCCCCTCTGCCTCCGGCCGCTTGTCCTCCGCTTTCAGATCTTCGATCAATTGGAGCAGCTGCTCGTAGTAGTCTTCATTCTCCGACCCGCCGGCGTTATAGCGATCAATGATATTGCGGAAGCGCTGAGAAAACTTCTGTCTCGTACAATTACGATTCAGCATTTGCTGCAGTGCCTGCTCGATAAACGCCTTCAGATCGTCGATCTCCACGGCCTTGTACTTGGCGACCTTGATCTCCTTCTTTAGCTCCTCCACATCCACCTTGGAAAGGTCGATGACCTTCCCCTGGTGAATGACAAGCCCGGCGTCGTTATCCTCTGCTTTCTGCGAGGAAACGCTGGTGTCCAGAACTTGTGCCATACGCAGCCGGGCGCGATTGATCTTTTCGTCGTCAATGGTATGGCAGAAAAGCCCGTACAGATATGCCAGCGGCGAAAACTTTTCATTCTGCCAGTTCTTCTCAAAGATCTCCGGACGCGATGCCTCGTAGAGATTCATCAGCGTGTTCAGGATCACCTTGAATTTGTCCTTGTTTTCATCGTTGGAAATGATCGTATTGTAGGCTTCCCGCAGCAGATCCAGCCGATCAAGAGTGGATGCCTCTGCTACGATTGCACCGATATCAATGCCAAGGCTTAGCAGAAAATCATCCGCTTCATCGACAGCACTGTTGAGCAGGACAATCAGTTGGTCAATGTCCTTCGCCGGGAACTCCGTACCGTCATCACCGGCCGCATACTCCGTCAAGGCTTTCTGCATATACTTGAACACATTGACGTAGTCCACGATGATGCCGCAGGGCTTGCCGGGATACACGCGGTTGGCGCGGGCGATGGCCTGCATGAGCGTGTGCCCCTTCATCGGTTTGTCCAGATAGAGCGTGGACAGGTTCTCCACATCGAAACCGGTCAGCCACATGGCACAGACAAACACGAGCTGCAAGGGATCATCGGGATCTTTGAAGCGGTCCTCAATATCCAGGCCTTCCGGCGTGACAGCGTTCATCTTCTGCCGGTGCATGGAAATGTCGAGCCCCTGCTTCTGGAACTTCTCATTCTCATCGGCTTCCTCAGAGACGATGACCGCCATTTCCACACGGTTCATGTAATTGAGGATGCGTGTCAGCTCATCGCGCTGTTCTTTGGTGGCGGCGCTGTTGCGCTCCTGCATGATCTTCTGCTTCTCAATCGCCCAGTAATGCTGCACCTTGTCGTACATCTTCACCGTCGTATACTTATCGACGGAGACGACCATGCCCTTCCCAAGGAAACCGCGGCGCGGGAAATGATGAGCAATATCCTGGGCGATCTTATCAATGCGATCCTCCCTCTTGATGACCTCCAAAATCCGAGAGGAGGAGTTTTCCAGCAAGCGGGTCTCGTCCTCGTTCAGGTTTTCCTCCTCGATGATGTCCACCACATCGTCGTCCAGAAAGTCATTTTCCAGCCCGACCTCCGGCACACGGCGGGAATAGAACAGCGGCACCGTGGAGCCGTCCTCCACCGACTGGGCGAAGTTATACTCTGACACATAGTTCCCGAACCACTGGTTGGTCAAGCGCTTGCTGCCCAGCAGCGGGGTGCCAGTAAAGGCGATATAGTTGGCATTGGGCAAGGCCGTGCGCATGTTCTCCGCCAGATCCTTGTACTGTGTCCGGTGCGCTTCATCCACCAGCACGATGATATCGTCCCGGGTGGAGAGCACCGGGTACTTTTTGCCCTTGTCATAGCGGAACTTGTGGATCAGAGTGAAAATGAAGGATTTGTTGGTCTGCAGATAGTCCCGCAACTGTTTGCCGTTCTTGGGCTGACATTCCTCTTTCTGCCCAATCACTTCCGTCTTTACAAAATTCTTATGGATCTGGTCATCAAGATCTTCGCGATCGGTGATGATCAGGAATGTGAAATTGCCCGGGATCTTGCGCCGAACCTTGCGGGCAAAGAACACCATGGAAAAGGACTTGCCGGAGCCCTGGGTGTGCCAGAAAACGCCCAGCTTGCCCTGCAGCTCCGCCCGATTCTTCACCGATTCCATCAAATTGTTCACGCCGAAATACTGATGGTTTTTGGCAATGATCTTGTTCTTCTGGTTGCGGAACATGATAAAGTTTTCGATGTAATCCACCAGACGATCTTTCCGCAGCAGGCCGTCGATGAAATAGCGAACCGAGCTTTCTCCCACCGTACCGGCTTCCTTCAACGCCTGACGGTCAGGCCGTTCCTTCTCGGAGTTAACCTTCAGCCACTCAAAGAAATGATTGTAGGTGGCGTTGAACGCGCCGAGCCGTGTCTCCAGCCCATTGGACAGCACGCAGATCTGGTTGAATGCGAACAGGTTCGGGATATCCCGCAGATAATTTTTCAGGTTGTCGTTGTAAGCTTCCTCTACCTTGACGATGCTGTTTTTCAGTTCGACAAACACCATGGGCAGGCCGTTGATGAAAATCAGCACATCTGGGCGGCGCCAGTAGATGCGCCCCTGTATCCACATCTGAGAAACGGCGGTGAAGGTGTTGTTTTCCGGACAGTCGAAATCCACCATCTTCACAAAATCGAAATCCTCTTTGCCGTTGCGGCGGAGGCTGATCTTGATGCCGTTGCGGATCTGATTGTAGTACTTGTAATTCGTGGCCGTCATATCCGTGGCGCTGAAATCGCGGCACAGATCCCGGGCGATCTCTTCCAGCTTTTTGCCGGGAATGCCGGGATTCAGGCGCGCCAAGGCCTCCCGCAGAACAAGGGGGAGCACGCATTCCTTCTTGCTGCTGCGCCCTGTCCCGTCGGGCAAGAGTTCCCGCTTGTCCGGGGAAGGGTCACAGCGCAGAATACCATATTGGAACGGGTCACCCTCCAACTTTTGCAGGATCGCCTGTTCAATATCGTCTTCGGATATGAAGTTGCGCATTGTAGTCACCACCTATATTATCCGTTCTTTTGAATGTCCTCTTTTAATTTCTTTACGCGCTCTTTGCGCTCCAGATGATCCAACTCCAGGAATGCCAGCAGGCACATTTGGTACATATCGTCATACCATTGTTCGATGTCGCCATCTTTCATATCTGCCACGAAATGAATATAGTTCTTACCACCTTGATCTGCGTTATTATGTCGTACATTTACACTATTCAGAAGATAGAACAAATCTGATTCCAACGAGCCGCTAACTTGCTTTAGTTTTGCTCTCTTTGGTTCTAACTTGTCTGCCAGCACAATCAGTGTAGCCTTTTTTTCTTTCGAGATCACCCTTCATCGAGTGATGGTTGTATTCAATAATCCTGTACGACAACGCAGGATCAACTATCTCGGCGGCAGAAATCGCCGCCTGGTCTTTTGGGACAAAATCAGTAATACCGTTTTGATTATTTGGCATGTACCCTATGGTCTCGATAACCGTCAACACTTGCTGGACGTAGAACTGCATTGGGTCACCAATTCCGACTATACCACCACCATAGGTGGCATTTTGATTGTAAATGGCGAGATTATATGAATACTCACAAAAAGACACTAAATACTCTATGTCAAAGTTAGAAGGATTCTTTTCAAAGCTATATCCATAAAAATCATCAAAGTCATCTAAAGATACGCATGTACCGCGAAAGGGAAGCCGAACAAAAAATGTCGCACAGTAATCCTTCAACGAAGATCCTGCTCCCACCATATCTTGAAACTTCTGTACACAAAACATTCCATATAGACGGTCATACTCTCTACGAATATCTATGGCCGCAGTTTTCAAAACTTGGGAAAAGGGAATACGTTTCATATCAGTTTGCCTCTATTTCGAATATGTTTTCTGTCTGCTTAGATTAAAGTATTGTGTTTGCACAGCGATAAAACAACCTGTCTTTTGCTATCTCTTTTACCGGCGTAGGAACTTTCTTGCAATCATCGATAGCTCCGGCGAGTATATCCTTGACGCTGATTCTCGAATTTCGGACGTCCCGAATAGCTTCCTTTGCCGTAACCCTGCGCTTGGAACTTCTTATCAGGGACTCCATGAAGCTTTGAAAAGAATCAATATATTCCTCTCGGATGCCCTTATTTACATTAATCGCAACATAGTTCTGGAAGTTTAGAACATTCTTTTGCCCAGGATTGTTCTGCAAGACGAGTACTTCCGTTTCACCGGAATAGTTCCACCGAATACGGTCTTGCAGTTTTTCCTTGAATTCAGTAAAGGCCTTTGTACTGAAATACCAGTCCCGCTGCATCATCGCATCGACTTTCCTATAAGTCTGGTCTTCTGCCTTGGCAAAATCATCAGTGTACCCGATAGCATAAATAGAGCAGTATTTTGCAGAATTGTAATGGATATACTCAAATTCCTTTAAGATTTTTTCTTCCGTTGGACGAGCGAAAAGGAAAACGACAATTTCCATGTTTTCAACTTGGCTTTCGATACGCTCTATTTCTTCGTATGTACTGGCGGCAAACATGATTACACCTCCGAATTGTCCTGATTTTTCGCTGCTTTGCTCCATTTCTCAATCAAGTAGTTTACAAACGCCGAACAGGAAACCAGCATGTATTTTGCGTCTTCGGCGGGCGCCCATTTGAAATCAATGCCTCCATGACGGATTCCGTCCTCGTCTGAAGTATACCCGTACATAGATGAAAACGCGTTTTCCATTGACGGGTGGATATGCACTCCGTAGTCTTTAAGCTTTTTTATTGTTTTCCCTAGAGTTGCATTCTTACCGGACAATCCAGTAATAATGCTGCAAACTGCCTCAACTGCACTGATCGACTCCTTAATTGAGTTTTCGTAATCAGGTAGGGGCCTTCGTGAAAAAAGCTCTGTTGCCTTTTTTAAATGTACATTTATACTGTTATAAGGGGTTTGTTGTGCCTGTTCGATACACTTTATTTCGTACTCATTTGTAATGGGGACTACTTGTCTTCCGATTACTCTGTATCCAGCATTCTCAGCCGATAGAACGCCATTAAAGTTATCTATTGCATCACTGAGGTCTTTCGTCGGGAGAAATGCGAGATATATTTCAACGAAATCATAGATTCGATACCATTCTGCCTGATCATACCATTTCCGAAAAACAGCAAGATTTTTATCCAAATCAGCGTTATCATAAACGCTGGTATACGAAAGCCCACATGCATCCATTATTTCTTCGAGATAGTGAGAATCGATAACTGCAATATCATTACAGATTTCACATCTGTAAATATTCCAAATCCTGTTTCTTAATTCTATGGTCATGCTTTCCAACTGCAAAGGCTTTACCACATACCCATATCGTTCAGAAAAAGTGGACATTTTTACACCTCCAGCTTTCCGCTCATCAGACGCGGGAGAAGCAGATCACGCTGGCGAATTAAACAGGCATTTGCTTTTAACAGATGCTTTATCTCATTATACAGTGGTTCAATCTTTTGCTCGAAACGAATCACTGTTTCCTCGTCTGGCATAATGATTCTGACTCGCTTTATTAAATCCTGGCTCAGATTCTGTTGTGCTGCCCCGAAGCTGATCAAAAGCAAGTAATCTCTTATAGACTTCAGGCACTGGAATAAATAGTGTTTTGTACTGATATTACCTTTATCACGAAATACGCAGCAAGCTTGATTACATGTTGCATCCATCGTTGAATACGCCAGCATACCAATGTTCACCCCGTACATCGCCATAAGTACGCTATCTTTGGGAAAGAACTTGGCGGAAGACTTTTTAACTGCAACTTCTGTAATCCTTTCTTCCGTATCAATGAGGAGGCAATCCTGAAGCTCACCTGTTTTAATCCATGGGATTGTACCGTCAACGTAGTACTCATCAAGCTCCCGACTTGGTGTTCCGCCTGAAGATGTAGTATAAAACTCGGAAATACGCCCGCGTCTCCACCCCTTCGGGATACCATTTTCAAAATCTGCCTTCTCATGTCCGGGGAAGCGGAAGCGGACAAACCACTCCTTATACAGGTTTTCCGCTATTTGCTCCAGAACCTTGATCCGCTTATTGTTGACTTCGATCAGGTTGTCATAGGCGGAGAGGATACCCGCAACCCTGTCTTGATACCATTTCGGCGGCATTTCGATTCTCAATCGAGCAAGTTTCGTTACTGAAAGGCCCGGCTGAGCAGCTTGCCCGGAAAAGCGCCCCAATGATAAGCCGCTCAACTTATAAGTAAGATATTTGGCATTGTTGGCACTATTTGGTTGGGTAACAACCGCGTGTTCTGTCATATATCCTTTTCCAGAAAAGAACTGAACATTGCCACAATATGCCCCTTGCCGTCCAATAACAGCACACTCACCATCGAAATTATAGGTGTCGGTGTACCCACGCAAACCATTTCCACCAATAACGGGATACTTACCGGTCTCGTTTATCAAATCAGCAGAAATCCCTTTGCCACTCGAAAAGCGCTTGCAAAGTAATCCTAATCTGTATTCCGAATACTCTACCATATTCACACACCATTTTCACAAGAAGAATTTGACGATGCCGTAGATTCAAGCTCTCCTATCAATAGCAAGCCATAAATAAGGTTTATCATTTTGACGCAATCTAACTTCGTTTTCTTCCGTGTAGAACGACCGTGCGCAATCCAATGACGATTAAGTCCTTTTGGTTCTTCTCCTTCGAAGTCAGAATTTGCAGAAAAAGAATCCAATGTTTTTTCTAACGTCATAGCAAATGTTATTATCGCGTATTCATCGTGATCAAGAAGCTCGTCATTCTCGAGCTTGTGCTTAATCACATTAATGCGAGGTTTTAGACTCGCCGCTGGATTACCGGAAGTATCAGCAAGTAAACCATCAAAAACGGAAGTGAAACCCGTAACTGCCAGGTCATTACCACCATTGCGAAATGCTTTTACAGATTGAGAATAGAGTCGCTTATGCTTATGCATTACTGCGGAAGAAAGGGTCTTGTCAATAGTTCTATATACCTTGGAAAACCTCTCCCGGATCATTTGTTCTCGAAGTGTTTTGTTGATGTTTTCTGAATCTACAATTGCATCGACATATTCCTCAGTCATATAGTCCCAAAAGACAAACTGCGCATCTCCCATTTTTCTAATCGCAGAAAAACGACGGGAGGCTTGCAAAAGAGCTTGTCCAATCTCTGCTACTTTTGGCTTATACTGTTCAAGCGCCTCAACAATAGGTTGCAGTGTGGATTGAATATTCTGCAATGCCTCCAGTGCAGGTCGGGTAATCTCTTGTATTCGAGAAAGAGCCGCACTCAACCCTGAAAAATCATACCCCTGCCAAGGAGAAGTAAAATCACTCATTTGTAAACAAACCCCTCAGGTTCAACGATATCTGCGCTTCTAGCTTCTTCGCTTCCTCATTCAAAGCTTCAAACTCCGCATTCAAGCCCAGCATAGTCTCTTTGAAATCAGCCACAGTCATGCCGTCGTCCTCGATGACCACTCCCACGTAGCGCCCGGCGTTGAGGGAATAGTCCTGGTCGATAATGCCGTCCTCGCCGTCCAGCTTCGCCGCCTTGCACAGACCGATCACGTCCCGGTAGACGCTGTCCGGGAAGCGTTCGGTCAGCCAGTTGATCTGGGCCTGCCAATAGGCTTTTGTCTTGGTTTCCTTATCCTCAGCAGTTTCCGGCGCGGCGGCCAGCGCCTCTTGATACTCCGCAAGAAGTGCGACAAAGGCAGCAGTATCCCCATGATACAGACGGGTGATGATTCCCAGGTTTTTGATCTGCTCGTCGCTGAACTTCCGGTGGGCTCGATCCACCTGCGTGAAAACGTTGCGGGCGTCGATGAACAAGATCTCGTTCTTTTTGTCCGTCTGGGGCTTGTGCTTGTCAAAGAACCAGAGCGTGGCAGGCAGGGTAACAGAGGAGAACATATTGGAGGGCAACGTCACCATCTGGCTGATGATGCCCTCTTCGATCATCTTTTTGCGGATCTCGTGCTCGCTCTTGCCTGCGTCGGAGGCGGAGTTCGCCATGACCAGCGCCGCCTTGCCGTGCTCGTTCAGGGCTGTGGCAAAGTAACCGATCCACAGGTAGTTGGCATTGGGAACCGTTTCTTTCTTATCAGAGGCTTTCTTTGCTGATTTGGTGGAGTTGCGGGGAACACCGTAGGTGTTGAAGCGCGCATCGCCGCTGACGCGGTCAAAGGAGACCTCGTCCACATTGAAGGGCGGATTCGCCATAACATAGTCGAAAGCTCCGAAAGCGTTGTAGGGATCGGAGTAGAAGGAATTTGCCTCCGTGATGTCACCGCGCACATTGTTGAGCAGCAGATTCATCTTTGCCAGCTTGACCGTGTCCGGCTCCTTCTCCACGCCGTAACAGCGGAACTTCATCTGCTCCGCTTCGCTGGCATTGTGGGTGTGCATATACCGCGCTGCCTGGACAAACATGCCGCCGGAACCGCAGGCGGGGTCAAGGAACTTCTTGTCACCGGGCTGCGGGTCCAGCACCTCCACCATATAGCGCACGACGGTGGCCGGCGTATAGAAGGTTCCGCCGTCCTTACCCTCCGCCAGGGCAAAGTTGCCGAGGAAGTATTCATAGATCTCGCCAAAGATGTCCACGGTGCAGTTTTCGGGGATATCCTTGAAAATGCGGACGATGTTGGAGAGCAGCTCCGGCTCCTCCTCCGGCACGAGTTGGGCGTAGACCTCCTTGGGCAGCACACCCTCCATCTTGGGATTTTCCCGCTCGATGGCCTCCATGGCCTTTTTCACCAGATCGGCCTTCTCCGCTGTGTCCGGCGCGTTATTAATAAAGTCATAATAGGCGCACTCTGGGAGGAAGAAGCCGCACTTTTCGACCGCGATCTCCTTGCTGGTTTTCTCCATGCGGGTGCCGAGCCGCTTGGTATACTCCGCGTCGATCTCATCCTTGTGCTGCTTGAACAGAATATCCGCATAGCGAAGGAAGATCAGGCCGAGGATCGGCTGACCGTATTTGTTCGCCGCCAAATGCGCACCGGAACGCAGCACGTCCGCTGCATGCCAGAGGTTGTCTTTTAAGGTTTTCAGTTCTCTATCTGTCATATACTTTCACCTGCACTAATTTGGGGGATCAATTTCCAAATGGGAAATCAAGAATTGCTCTGTAAAAACATCACATCATAGATAGGCAAATACGTGACCTTGCCGTTTGTCGTGATCTCGCGGGCGTTGGAGAGAACATAGGCCTTTTTCACGTGATAGTCGTCGTTCTTTACGAAAGTATTCAGCGCGCTGTGGATGGTATAGTCCTTGCCGGATTTGACCTCGATGGGGACAGCGGAGAGGCTGTCATAATCGTCGATCAGATAATCCACTTCGCCCTTACTGCGGTTATCGTAATAGAACAGATTATAGCCGTGGGCAATGAGCTCGCTGGCGACGACGCTCTCATAGACCGAGCCAAGGTTGATGCTCCGTTCATCCTCCAGGATCGCGCGGATATTGTTGCCGTACAGAATGGAGGTCAAAATACCGACGTCGTTCAGATAAAGCTTCAGCAGGTTCTTGCCGGAGGACTCGATCAATGGGAAGGTCGGCGTGGAGATAGCCTGCACGTTCAGCGCAATGCCGGCGCTGATCAAGTATTCAAACTCGTCTTCATAATTGGCGAAGGTGCTGCCTTTTTTGCCCTCAATCCGCTGCGCCACCACGCGCTTTTTCTTGTTCTCCAGGTTGGAGGGGATCTGATCGTAGATCCGACGGATCTTCAGCTTGCGCTCTGCGTCATACTTGGAGGCGTCAGCGGCGTAGTAATCATGGATCTCGCGCTGAATCTCGCGCACAGCCTGAATATTCCTCGTATCCAGGTACGCATTGACCGCCGCCGGCAGTCCGCCTACCAAAAGGTAGCGCTTGAAGGAGTCCATCATCTTGCCGTGCATGGCTTCGTCCAGCGACTCCCGCGCCTCAAACTTCTTGCGCAGGGCGGCAATGGCAAACTCGTTCATGCCGTTGGCGTAGAGGAATTCCTCGAAGTCCAGCGGGAACATGCGCACCTTGCGAATGCTGCCAATGGGGATGGAGGTCGTCTGCGCCAGCGTTACCCCCAGCAGCGAGCCGCTGGCAATGTACGTAAAACGGTTGTCATCCCGGAGGAATTTCAGCATGGTCAGCAGATGGGGGTAGGCCTGGATCTCGTCGATGAAAATCAGCGTATCCTCAGCCTTGCCCATCAGCTCGCCCTTGATCGCGCTGACGCGAAGGTAGAAATCATCTACCGTCTTCGCATTTTCAAACAGCCTCGCGCCGACGGAGTCCTCCAGCATGTTGATCTCAATGAAATTGGGAAACAGCTTTTTTCCGACGTGGCGGATGATATATGTCTTTCCGACCTGGCGTGCGCCGTCGATCAGCAAAATGCGACCAGAGCCGGACTTCAGGTGCTGCTCGATCAGGTCTGCAATTTTTCGTTTCAGCATGATGACTCACCTCACGAAAACTTTTCAACTATATTATAGCCATCTCCGCTCAACTTTTCAATAGAGATTTCATATATTTTTCTGCACTTTTCAAAATACAGGCTTGTCAAGCCTGCAAATCCGGCGTTTGCACATTGGTGCTCTCTGACTCGCTGCGGTAGTATGTGGATGAAGAAAGAAATCACCATCGAAGGTACGAGAGGAGGCACAGTATGGAAAACAGATTTGCAGCGGCGCGGAGACGGTATCTGCGCACGCACATGGACGGTATCTACACGGGGATGCTG
>OLGM01000707.1_pt1 | contig 18926 bp, 17 predicted proteins | sample 1606001 | NCBI WGS metagenome assembly OLGM01 (sample SAMN03283294) | human gut metagenome | biome: human-associated habitat; material: feces | host: Homo sapiens | place: Peru | collected 2012
CAAGATTAGGAACTGATGATTCAAAAGCAGTATGTATAAATGATAATGGATTATTTTGTATAAAACCAAATGATTATGATAATTCAGTTATAGCATTAAAAAATCATTTTGGAGAATCAGCTTGTGGTGCCAATGGTTCTGACTTCTATTGCTACTCTGATGCGTTCGTCTGCAGTGCTCGTTCCAATGGCTACGTGAGCTGCTATGATAGCTCGCCTGATGAGCTCTGCACTGTGGACTCTTCCGGAGCTGTTGACTGCCGCTAGTCCTGCCTCCCTGGGATATCTAGACATCTAAAATCTATCTTTTGATTTATCAAAAGATGTTGAGGAGCATTGCGACGAAAAAGTGCCGAACGGAAGTGTAGGCATCAAAGTTTTGAAATGGTTGATATCAACTATTTCAAAAAAAATAATAAATTAGAAAGGAAATATAATAAAATTTTGGGGTATTCTGAATTAATGAAGCTTTGGTGACAATGATTCTAACTTCAACTGCAACTCTGATGCGTTCAACTGCAATGCTAATTCGAATGGCAATGTGAACTGCAACGATAACTCGACTAATGAGAACTGCAATGTGAACTCTGATGGAACTGTTGCATGCAACTAGTCTTGCCTCCCTGAACTTCCAATATACTTTGTTTAATTAGTAATATTTTAAATTGAAGATTTGGAAATAAGAATATTCCGTGTGGAAACACAAAATATATGCAGTAAATGAAAACTTAGATTAGTAATAAATAACATGAACTTCTTTGCTTTCTATCCTTACTGTTTTTTTTTATTATAAAAATGTTTTATGGAAGAAGTAAATACTAAAAAAAACAAAAATTAGATAATTTATATAATAAATATAAACCTCATGAGAAATTTTTAATTGCAAAACAAGCACGTAAAACAATTAGATATATTGAAAGAAATACAATGAGTTTTCCAAATACTTATAAAGTATTAAAAACTAGAATTATTGAATCTAGTTATTCTATATTAGAAAATATATATCGGGCTAATATATTTCAAGAAGTAGATCATAAAAAAGAAGTTGTTGTAAATATTCAAATGTTGAATTTTTATTTGGAAGAGGCTTTAAGGAAAGATTTAATTAGTAATAAAAAGTTTGAAAGTTATAGTAATCATTTGCTTGAATTAGATTTGATGGTTAGAAGTTGGTTTAAATATGAAAAGAGTATCTAATATTTACTATAAAGTATATGATATAGATAATATTAGTAAAATGTGTGACTTAGTATGTTCTAAAGTAAGAAACAAAGAAAAAGCTGAAAAGTTTATGCTATATAAAACTGAGCATATTATTAATATTAGAAGTAAATTAATATCTAAAAATTTAAATTTTTCTAGATATAATATTTTTCTTATTACAGATCCTAAATGTAGGATAATTATGTCTCAAAGTATTGAAGATAAAGTTATCAATCATTTAATAGCTAAATATTTATTAGTTGATGTATATGAAAATATTTATACTAATTCTATGTGTGCAACTAGAATTAATAAAGGTTCTAGTTATGGAATAAATCTTGTAAAAAAATATTTAAATGAGATTAAATATAAGAATAGTAATTTTTATTATTTAAAACTGGATATTAAGAAATATTTTTATAATATAAATCATGATATTTTAAAGAGTATTTTAAATAAAAAAAATAAAAGATACAGATGCTTTAGAAGTGCTTTATAAAATAATTGATAGCACTAACTCCACTTATATAAATGATTTTATCAAAAAATTAAAAAATAATCGAATTAAGTATTTAGATAATTTGGAGTTAATAAAAGAAACTGAAGAAATACCTTTATATGAATATAATAAGGGTTGTAGTATTGGTAATCAAACATCTCAAGCATTTGGTTTAATTTATTTATGTGATTTTAATCATTATTTAAAAGAAGGTTTACATTTAAAATATGTAGTTAATTATATGGATGATTTTATTATTATTCATGAAGATAAAAAATATTTGTATTACTGTTTAGAAAAGATAGAAGAATATTTAATTAATAATTTAAAATTAGAATTGAATATAAATAAAACAAAGATTAATGGAGTTAAAAATGGTATTGATTTTTTAGGATATAGATTTATTATTAAAGATAATAAAATTATTATAAAATTAAGAACTAGAGTTAAAAATAATTTTATAAGAAAAATTAAAAATTTAATTTTGTTGGTTAATAATAATTATATTGATGAAAAAACATTTTATAAATGGTTATCAAGTTATAATGGCTTGTTAAAATATGAAAATTGTAAAAATTTATATTATACATATTTTAAATTGCAATAATTTAAAATATTATGTCTCTTTTTTTTTGAATGTTTTTATTGTATACTTATAATAAGTGGAGTTGGTTAAAGTGCGTAAGAAAAGATTGTACATAATAATAGTTATTACATTTATTATTGCTACTTCTATAAGTGTTTTATTATTACTTAATAGTAGTAAAATACTTAGAAATTTTAAAATAATAAGTGTAAGTAATGAAATACATGAATATACAATTAAATTTGAACGTGTAAAAGCTGCGGTTAAATATAGAATAAATATATATGATCAAAATGATATAAAAATATTTGATGAAACAACTACTAATACAACTGAAAAAATAACTTTAAATGATTTAGAATATGATAATACTTATTCAGTAATGGTTTATGCAATTGATAAAGTAGGTGAATCTAGACCAGCTGAGAGTCCATATACTTTCAAATGGAATGAACCAAGTTTTGTTTATAACTCTAGTATTTTAAACAATGAAGATTTAATTCTTGATATAAATGGAGATTTAAAATTAAAAAAATATACAATTGAAGTGATTTTTAATGATGAAGTTAAATTAAAAGAAGATTTAGTTGAAAATACTTATACAGTAAGTAAAAGTATTTATGAAAATAATTCAGGAATATTAAAAGTTAATATTAAAGATAAAGATAAAATTGTAGATACAGAAACTTTTTATAATAATATGAATCCTATTACTGATGTAACAATAACATCAATTGAGAATAATTCTATTCTTAAATATAATGATGTTTATTTAGAGATGTCGGGTGGAGATAATTCTGAAAGTACAGATATAAAAATATATGAGAATAAAAAACTTATAAAGACTAGTAATACTTTAAAGAAGAAAGTGATTTTATCTAAAAACTTATTTAAAACTGGACTTACTTATAGAATAGAGGTTACTCCTAAAATAGGAGATTATACAAAAAGTGCGAGTGTTAGTTTTCAAATGAGTGAAAAAGAACAACTAAAACCAGTTTATATTTCTAATAATTGGACTCATATTAAACGTGGTACTAAGATTACTTTAGCAAGTCCTGATAAAAACGCGACAATTTATTATACAGTTGATGGTAATAATCCTGAGAGTTTTGGTATTCCATATAAAGAACCAATTACTATAAATGAAAATACAGTTTTAAAAGCTGTAAGTGTTGAAGATAATAAAATTAATAGTGTTGTTAAAACTTATAATATTAATGTAAGTGATATGCGTGAATTAAGAGTATATATAAGTCCATCTAATCAATCTAAAAACTTTGGGGTTAAAGAAGCTCTTTACACTAATGAAAGAGATGAAATGAATGATTTATCTAATTATATAGTTGAAAGACTTGAACGTTTTGGTGTAAAAATAAAAAGAAATAATTCTAGTGGAAATATTAATTTATGGTTAAAAGAAAGTAATTATTTTGGAGCTAATTTACACATTGCAATACATTCAAATGCATCAGTTGATCACACTTCTCGAGGTATTGAAACGTGGATTCATAATGAAACAAGTGATACTTATAGTCTTGCTAATAAAATTCAAGAAGATTTAGTAAGCATATATCCTGATAAAGATGAAGAATATGCTGATCGAGGAGTAAAATATGCTAATGGAGCTTTAGGTGAAGTAAATGATAATTATCTTCCATTTGGAATTTTAGTTGAAGTTGCACATCATGATTACTATGAAGATGCTTTATGGATTATGCAAAATAAAAAATTAATTGGTTATAATATAGCTGATTCAATATTAAAATATTATCAAATTATAGAATGATTTATCTACTTTTGTCGAATCTATTGAACTTATAAAATTTAAGTAATATAGTTTAATTGGTGATTAAAATAAAAAAGGTTAATAGAATATTAGATTCAATGATTAGTGATATTGATAAAGTTAAATTAGAGTTGTATAAAACTTCTACTGAAAGAAAAAAGTAGGAGTTTTTTTGCAAAAGTGTGATTTTTTTTATTAAAAAACTTGCAAAAGTGTGATTATAACACATAAAATGTCTGCAAAAGTGTGATTAAAAGTAATTTGGTATGATATAAATGTTCCTTTATACTTTATTGAATATATTGATAATATTTTATAAAGTACTACAACCAATTGACAATAAGAGTAAAAAATAATAAAATTATATTGTTAAGAAGAAAAAATAGGGTGATATTATGTATAATGAAAAAATATTTTTAACTCCTCAAGAAATACTTGAAAAAGAGTTTAAGATTGATGCTAAAGGATATAGACCTCAAGAAGTTGATAAATTTCTTGATATGGTTATTAGAGATTATACAGAATTTGCTAGTATTATTAAAAAGTTGAAAAGTGATAATAAATATTTAGCAGAAGATAATGAAAAATTAAAAACTGAATACCGTAAGCTAAAAAATATTATTGATTCTGCTGAAGGAAATAGTTCTTCAAGTAATAGTAATTATAATAATATTGATCTTCTTAAAAGAATTAGCAATTTAGAAAAAGTTGTATATGGAAAAGATGAATAAATAATATCTAGGTAAACGCGGCATATAATTATGTTGAGGAAAGTCCATGCTCGCACTAACCTGTGATGGTAGTAGTGTTCATGCCGAGGGAACAAATAACCGAGGGTAAGTTTTTAACTTAACGGCTCCGAAATAACCTTAAATGGTTAAATTAGGTATAAAAGTGCCAAAGAGACGAGTACATTTGGAAACGAATGTAGTGGAACGTGGTAAACCCCATGAGCGAGAAACCCAAAATTGGTAGGGGAGTCTTTAGAAACAAATTAAGAAGGGACTAAAGGACAGTAATGTAGATAAATGTTTACCGCCTAGAAATAGGTACAGAACATGGCTTATAAGATATTTTTTATTTAATTAAAAGGATGTGGTACTGTGATAGAAGCAGGCTTATCTTTAAAAAGTGCAAGGGAAAAATCGGGAGTTTCTATTGAAGAAGCAAGCCAGGATTTAAACATCCCAGTTTTATTTTTAGAACAAATTGAATCTGGAGCAGTTGGAGCTTTTGAAGATATATATGAACTTAAGAATATGATGCTAGAATATGCTAAATACTTAGGTTTAAATACTGATGATATCATTCTTAAATTTAATGAATATATGTTTGATTATACAAGTAAAATTCCTATGGATGAAATAGAAAAAGCAATGAAGAAAAAAGAAAAAGAAAAAACACCTGAAGAAGAAATATTTTCTCCATATACAAGAATAGAAGAAAAAGAAAAAAGTTTACCTTATATAATATCGGCTATAGTTATAATAGTATTAGTTGTTTTAGTACTTATTTGGAGTATAAAGCAAATTACTGTTAATGGAACACATGATATTATTGGTTTTTTAGGATAGGAGAGTTTTTATGAATTTACCAAATAAAATTACAATGGCAAGAATTGTTCTTTCAATATTGCTACTTATATTATTAATATTTCCATTTAATTTATGTGGAATAGAATTTCCAACTTATGAATTGTTTGGAACTATAAATGTTAATTTATTATATATTATTGGTGGTGTTATATTTTTAGTAGCATCTTTAACTGATTTTATAGATGGTAATATTGCTAGAAAGAAAAAATTAGTTACTGATTTTGGAAAAGTAATGGATGCTATTGCTGATAAAGTTTTAGTTAATGGAGTATTAGTTGTGCTTGCATGTAATGGACTTATTAGTAAAGTTATACCAGTTATAATTATTACTAGAGATATTTTTGTTGATTCAATTAAAATGGTCGCTGGAAGTAAAGGTAAAGCTGTTGGAGCATCAATGCTTGGAAAATTAAAAACTATATGTATGATGAGTGGTTTAACATTAACTTTCTTCTATAATATTCCATTTGAATTAATTGGTTTAGATATTGCTAATGGACTTTTATATATAGCATGTGTATTATCAATAATAAGTGGAGTTCAATATTATTTAGTTAATAAAGAAGCATTTAAGGAAAAATAGAGAGTTGCAGTAAAATGTAACTTTTTTTATTTATATACAGATTTTTAAAATTGTACATTTGTTCGAAAAAATATTGACTTTTATTTTTATAATTGGTAAGATGTTTATGTAAGGAAGATTAGATAAGGAGATCGTATGAAAAAAGTAGATACAACAAATCAAGATAAAGATAAAGCCTTGGAACAAGTAATGGCTGAAATAGAAAAACAATTTGGTAAAGGAGCAATAATGAAACTGGGAGAAGAAACTCATTATGAAATCGAGACAACTCCATCAGGATCACTTGGATTAGATATTGCTCTTGGAGCAGGTGGTTTTCCAAAAGGAAGAATTATAGAAGTATATGGACCTGAATCAAGTGGTAAAACAACTATTGCTTTACAAGCAGTAGCGGAAGTTCAAAAACGTGGTGGTCGTGCTGCATTTATTGATGCCGAACATGCTTTAGATCCGATTTATGCTAAAAATTTAGGAGTAAATATCGATGAACTTTTATTAAGTCAACCAGATACTGGAGAACAAGCTTTAGAAATATGTGAGGCATTAGTTAGAAGTAATGCAGTATCAATAGTAGTAATTGACTCAGTTGCTGCTCTTGTTCCTCAAGCTGAAATAGAAGGTGAAATGGGAGATAGTCATGTTGGTCTTCAAGCAAGACTTATGAGTCAAGCTTTAAGAAAACTATCAGGTATTATAAATAAAACTAATACAACTGCTATATTCATTAATCAGTTGCGTGAAAAAGTTGGAGTATTATTTGGTAATCCGGAAACTACTCCAGGTGGAAGAGCATTAAAATTCTATGCGTCTGTAAGACTTGATGTTAGACGTGGAGAGCAAATTAAATTAGGAGATTCAGTTATTGGAAATAAGACTAATATTAAAGTTGTTAAAAATAAAATTGCTCCTCCATTTAAAGTTGCTACAGTTGATATTATGTATGGAGAAGGCGTAAGTCATGTTGGTGAACTTGTTGATATTGCAAGTGATTTAGGAATTATGGATAAAAGTGGTGCTTGGTATTCATATAATGGTGAAAAGATTGGTCAAGGAAGAGAAAATACTAAAATATTCTTAAAAAATAATCCTGACATTGCTAATGAAATTGAAAATCAAATTAGAGAACATTATGGTTTTAAACCAATTGGTGAGTAGAAATACTCGCTTTTTTTATCTTGTAAAAAACTTGATTCTATCTTATAATTAATGTATAGATGAGTTTATATAATTATCTATAAAAATAGAAGGAGTGTTAAAACACATGGATACTATAAGTATAGTTACACTTCTTGTTGGTCTTGTTGCCGGCGGTTTAGTTACCTTTTTAATAGTTGTATTTACAGGTGCTGGTGCAGGAAAGAAAGCTGAAAAATTATTAAATGAAGCTAAAAAAGAAGCTGATAAACATAAAAGAGATAGTTTATTAGAATTAAAAGAAGAAAGTTTCAAGTTAAAACAAGAAACTGATAAAGAAATAAAAGAAAGAAAAGCAGAAATTACTCAAAGTGAAGAAAGACTTTTACAAAGAGAACAATCTTTGGATAAAAGAGAAGAAATGTTACAAAACAGAGATAATATGCTTGAACAAAAAGATAATAATTTAAGTGCTTTACAAAAACAAGTCCAAGAGAAGGAAAGTAAAATGGACGATCTTCTTAAGGAAGAAATGGAAAAGTTAGAAACAATTGCTAAGTTTTCTAAAGAAAAAGCGCATGACATGATCATGCAAAGAGTAGAAAGCAGTATGGAAGTAGAGATAGCTGAGTTTATCAAAGAAAAAGAGGCTGAAGCTAAACTAGAAGTTGATAATAAAGCTAAAAATTTACTTGTTAATTCAATGGAAAAATATTCTAATGATGTTACAAATATTCAAACTGTTTCAACAATTAATTTACCTAATGATGATATGAAAGGTAGACTTATTGGAAGAGAAGGTAGAAATATACGTACTATTGAAGCGGTTACAGGGGTTGATTTAATAATTGATGATACACCTGAGGCAATAGTAGTTTCTTCATTTGATCCATTTAGAAGAGAAATTGCTAAACAAACAATTGAAACTTTAATTAAAGATGGAAGAATTCATCCAACAAGAATTGAAGAAATATATGATAAAACTTGTAATGATATGAATACAAGAGTAACAGAAATTGGAAAAGAAGCTGTTTATAATTTGGGATTATCTAAAATGGATCCTGAACTTGTTAATTTAATTGGTAAATTAAACTTTAGAACCAGTTATGGTCAAAATGCGTTACAACATTCTGTTGAAGTTGCTAACCTTTGTGGAATAATGGCTGGAGAGTTAGGAGAAAATGTTCTTCTTGCTAAAAGAGCTGGACTTTTACATGATATTGGAAAAGCTATAGACTTTGAAGTTGAAGGAAGCCATGTAGAAATTGGTGTGGAAATTGCTAAAAAATATCATGAAGATCCTGTTATTATAAATGCAATTCATTCTCACCATGGAGATACTGAGCAAACAAGTATTATTTCTTGTTTAGTTCAAATTGCAGATACAATGAGTGCTGCAAGACCTGGTGCTAGAAATGACTCGATGGAAAACTATGTTAAACGTTTAGAACAATTGGAAAATATTGGTAACTCATTTGATGGAGTCGAAAAAAGTTATGCAATGCAAGCTGGTCGTGAAATTCGTGTGTTAGTTAAACCAGATGAAGTTGATGATTTAAAAAGCTTTAAAATTGCAAGAGAAATTAAAGAAAAAATTGAAGATGAAATGCAATATCCTGGTACAATTAAAATTACAGTTATTAGAGAAACTAGGGTTCAAGAAGAAGCAAAATAAAGCTTCTTTTTTTCATAAAAAAATTAGCTTTTATTTTGCTAATTTTTTATATTGTTTTAAAAAATATTCATCAGTCATTCCAGCAACGAAATCAATTACTTTTCTTTCATCGCTTGTGTTTTCTAAATAGGATTTACTCATATCTTTTAAAAAGTCTTTATAGATAATTGACTTAGTATTTTTATTTTTTATTTGTTCTAAAAAGTGATTAAATATTTGATAAAAGCCATCTTTTAAATATTTTTGGGTATCTTCATGCATTGATTTGGAATATATATTTTTGTAGTTAAAATCTTTTAAATCTTTAATAGCTTTATAGATTTTTGGTGACATAGATATGTAGTTTTTATTTATTGAATTTTCTATTATATCTATAATAATAGTATTAACAATATCTTTATTACTACTTCCTAATATATCTTTAATACTTTTTGGTAAATCGTTTATATCGAAAACGTTAAGTCTAATTGCGTCTTCAATATCACGACCTAAATAAGCAATTATATCACTTATTCTAACAACACATCCTTCTAAAGTCATAGGTATTAAATTTTTAGAAGCATCTTTATTTTTATAACAATTTTCATATTGAGTTAAAAATTCTTCTTTGGTTTTTCTTACTGGTCTATATTCATTTTGAACTAATTCACCATTATGACAAAGAAAAATATCTAAAACTTGAATAGTTAAATTATGACCTTTACCATGATTTTCTACATACATCATATTTCTTACTGATTGAACATTATGCATAAAATAGCCTTCATTATGTTTTAAAGATATTTCATTTAAAACAGATTCTCCAAAATGACCAAATGGGGTATGACCTAAATCATGACCTAAGGCTCCTGCTTCAATTAAATCTTCATTTAAAGAAAGAGCTCTTCCAATAGTTCTTGCAACTTTACTAACAAGTTGAACGTGTATCATTCTTGTTGAAACATGATCATTATTGGATTTTGTAAATACTTGGGTTTTATTTATATATCTTGAATAATTCATGCTATGAATAATTTTATCAATGTCTCTAAAGTATTCAGGTCTAATATCAGTTTTATCATAATTTTTAAACCTTACTGCGTCTTTATTAAAAGCAGCATATTTTTTGTATTCTTTTTCATGTTTTAACATGATTTTTTTTATATTCATGGTATCACCTGAGTAGATTATATCATGTTTAAATAAAATACTAATAAATTTTCTAATGAAAATAGAAGTTAAAATTAAATTCAAAAAGAATCAATGAATTTTACTTATTTAAATTCATTGACTTTTTTTTATTTCAAAGTGTATATCTTTATGAAACAATTCTTTGTCTATTACATTAATTAATTCATAGAAAATGAAAGATAATAATAGAAGTAAAAAAATACCACACATAACTAGAGATAAGTTAAATACTTGAGTACCGTATAAAATTAAATAACCTATACCTTTTTTACAACTTAAGAATTCACCCATGATAACACCTATAAGTGATAAAGATAGATTTAATCGAAGCGCTGAAATAACTTCATTTCTACTTGATGGAATAATAAGTTTAAATATAATATCCTTCTTAGAGGCATTTAACACTTTGAATAATTTTATTCTATCTTTGTCAGTGTTTAAGAATCCATTTAATATAGTCGTGAACGTTACAATTAAATTAATTAAAAGAGCCATAAATATTATAGATTTGGTATTAGCTCCCATCCAGATTATTATAAGTGGACCTAAAGCTACTTTTGGTAAACTATTAATCATTGTAATAAAAGGATCCATTATTTTTTTTATTGTTGGAAATATATAAAAGAATAAAGCTAGAAAAAATGAAATAATAACAGAGAGTAAAAAGGAAACAATTACTTCTAAACTAGTTACATATATATGTATAAATAAATTATTTTCTTTATATAAAGTAATTAAGGTTTTAATAATCTCACTTGGAGAAGAAAAAATGAAAGAATTTATCAATTCATGATTACTTGCATATTCCCATGAAAAAATAAAAGCTATGAGTAATGAAATTTGTGATAGTAATATAAAAATCTTTTTTCTTTTCCTTTTTTTGAGATATAATGCTTGTTCTTTACTCATCATGCATATACCTCCAAATGTCATCATATAATTTAGTTATATAATTTTCTTTTCGTATTTCACTTGGTAATTTATCTTCTTTTTTTAATGTAATAATTTTTTTTATTTTACCTGGTCTTGGAGTTAAAATGATTAATTTATCACATAAAGTAATTCCCTCCATAATATCATGAGAAATAATTACTGTTGTAATATTTAATTCTTTTATTATTTTATAAACATCATCACTTATTTTTATTCTTGAATCAATATCCAATTTAGAAAATGGTTCATCAAGAAGTAAAATATTTGGTTTTATTGCTAAAGTTCTAATTAAAGCAAGTCTTTGTCGCATTCCGCCAGATAAATTACTAGGATATTCATTTTTAAAATCAAATAATCCGTATTTTTTTAATAAAGTATTAACGTATTCAAGAGATTCTTTATTAACCATTTTTTTTAGTTTTAAACCAAGTATTGCATTTTCATAAACAGTTAACCAGGGAAGAAGGGCATCAGTTTGCATCATATAACCAATAACTAGTTTTTGATTTTCTCTTATATAACCTGAAGTAGGGGATTCAAGTTTAGTTATTATATTAAATAATGTTGATTTACCACAACCACTCATGCCAATTATTCCAAGGATACTATTTTTTTCAATATCAAAGGTAATGTTTTCTAAAGCGACAACTTCTTTTGTTGGTGTATGATATTTTTTAGATAAAGAAACTACGTTAATTAAATTCATAAACTAATTCTTTAAAATCAGCATATTTATCTAATTCTTTATTATCAATCATAATATTTTCTAAGTTAATCATTATATCTTCAGAAATTTTTGGTGTATCTAACCAAGAATCATATGATTTATAGTTATCAACCATTTTTACTAAGTCATCCATTTCTGTATCTGGAAATTCACTTTTTATAATTTCAGCTATTTCTTTGCTTGTATGATTTTTTACATAATTAAGGCCTTTTTCAATTCCTTTATAAAAAGTCTTGTATTTATCTTTATTATTTTTTATATTTGTTTCTAAGGCATTAAAAGCAGTGTATGGAACAACACCTGAATAAGTTCCAACAGATGTGGCTATATAGTATTTACCTGTTTTGGCAAGAGTAGTTGCATTTGGTTCAAATAAATTAACTCCATCACCTGTACCAGCAATAAAAGCACTTGTTAGATTAGCAAATTCAACTGATGAATCTATTTTTACATTTTTTACATTTTCATTTTTTAAAGCATTTTTGAAGTTTAATAATGGCATGCCACCACTTCTTCCAGCTAGAATAGTTAAACCTTCAATATCTTTAAATTCATTATATTTTATGCCTTTTCTTAAAACTAAGAATTGGCCATCTCTTTTAGTTAAACCAGCGAATGATTTTACTTTATCTTTATTTTTGCTGTTTGCATAAATTGTAGCTTCGGGACCACATAAACCAATATCTGCATCTTTAGATAAAACAGCAGCAACAACATTATTGGCACCACTTGTTAAAATTACTTCAATATCTAAATTTTCAAAATAATTATTATGAATTGCTACATACCATGGAGCATAGAATACTGAATGAGTTACTTCAGCCACCACGAATTTCTTATTTTCTTCATGTTTTTTATTTGCACATGCAGTAAGTGTGATTAAAGTTAAACCAATAACTAAAACACAAATAAATCTTTTCAAAATAATCCTTCTTTCCATTTTGTATTTCTAATTTAGTATATGTGTTTATTAACCAACGGTGATTATTTTTCTAGATTTAATTTTTTTGATAATAAAATAAATACCTATAAATACTAGGAAAATGATGAAAGAATAATCTTCAAAAAAAGTAGTTATAATTTCCCATTTATCTTTTAAAAAATATCCAATAAAAATAAATATTGTATTCCAAATTAAACTACCAATAGTTGTAAGAATAACAAATAATTTTATATTCATTTTAGAAAGGCCTGCAGGAATAGATATAAAACTTCTTATTATGGGAACGAATCTCCCAAAAAAAATGGATTTTTTTCCATTAGTTTTAAAATGATTTATAGATTTTTCTATATTTTCACTTTTTAATCCACATATTTTAAAAAACTTAAAATCCAGTAATTTTAAACCTATAAAATAAGCAAGATAATAAAGAATTAATGCTCCAATTATAGAACCAAGTGTTGAAGATATTATAATAAGTAATAAGTTTAAACTCGCATATTTAGAAATAAAACCTGAGAATGAAAGAATTATTTCTGATGGAATAGGAGGTATTATATTTTCTAAAGCAATTAAAAAAGTTATACCAAAATAACCATAGTTATTTATGATATTAAAGATTATATTTTTCAATTATATCACCTAATTAATATTATGTGATTAAAATAATATTTAATATACATTTTCTGTTTACACTTATATTTTTTTTTGCTATAATTTATGAAGAGAATAGAGAGGTATTTTGTTATGGAAAAGATGATTGGGGTAATTAATGATAATTTAAAATCTGTTATAAGTGGAATTAAAAGTCACAGAGTTGATACAGAAAAAGAGTTAGCTAAAGTTATTAAAGAAATTGAAGATAAAGCGGGTATTGCACGTCAATATGGAATAAGTGTTGATGATTCTAAAAGTGTAATTGCTTCTTTAGAAGAAGAAATACATGGATTTGAAAATGATTTAGTTGAGTTGTCTGATAAGTTTAAAAACTTTAAAGAGTTATTAGCTACTGGTAATAAAGAAATTAGTAACAAAATACTTGAAAAAAGAACTTTAATTAGTAAAGAAACTCAAAATATTAAAGATATAACTGAAAAAGCAGAAGCTTTAAAAAATGAGATTATTGAACTTGAAGATAATAAAGAAAAATTAGAAGGCGAACTAAAAAAAGCTAAAGTCTTAGAAAAATATTATGAATCAAGTATTAACTCAATTATTGATTATTCTGTTAATCATAAAGATGAACTTGATAGTTTCGTTGGTAATGAAATTAAAGAAGAATTAGATGTTGATGTTGAAGAAATAAATGAAAAAGATTTAAATCATGAAATTGATGATTCAGTATTTGAAGAAATTGATCATATTTCAGATATTGATGAAGTAGAAACAGATGAAATCAAGGAAGATGAAAGTATTGAAGAAGAAGAAACTTCAAGTAAAGAACTTTCTATAAAGGATGAACTTGATAATATAATAGCTTCAGGACAAGATTTAGAAAATCATGAAATGGATTATGAATTAGATGAAGATATTCCTGATGTTGATGGCTTAATTGATAAAGATATTGATTTTAATGGAATAGAAGCAAAAGAAGAAAAAAATGATGCAGGCGTAGAAAAACAAGAAACTGATGAAGAAGATACAATTCTTGATGATAATTTATTTAATGAAGAAAAAGAAACTTCTTATAAATTAGAAGAGGATGATAATACTGATAATACAATAAATTTATTCATTCCTGATTATTTAACTGAAGAACCTGTTAAAGAAGATGGAGTAGAAAGTTTATTTAATCCAGAAGAATTTAAAGATGTAGAAGAAAGTGAAAATGCTTTAAATAGCATGAATTCATCAATTTTTGATTCCAATGATGATTTTGATTCATCGATTTTAGACTTAGGTTTAGACAAGTTTAGATTCAGTGAGGAAGATGTTAATAAATTAGAAAAGAACTTTAATAAAGAAAATACTTCTAAATTCCTTAATATAATGGAAAAGCATGGTTTAGATAAAACACTTATTTATACAAGTGTTGATACACTTCTAGAAGTAACTCCTCAAAACTTAGATCATATTTTAACTTTACTTGAACATACAAATGCAACAAGTGACGATATATCTTATGTATTTAATATGTTAAACAAAGTTAATATTAATAAATTAGAAGAAGTAGTTGAACGTGCTAAAGAAGATGAACTTGCTAATTTACTATTTGCTTCAATGGATTATAGTAATAACTGTGAACTTATGATTAAACTTGGATTTACTAAAGATGAAGAAAAGAAATTTAAAAAGAATTTAACTGATGAAGAAGTTTTAATATTTAATACATTCAGTGATATTGTTATTAAAAACTTTAATACAATAAACGCTTTAAATGTTGATAATGCTAGAGGTTGTTTAATTGAACATCCATCAAGATTTATTTTTAATCCAAGTAGATTTAATGCTATATTAGATAAATATGATAAATCAGATTTAATAAGATGTATTAATAAAAATATTGCAGTAATTGATCGTTTATAATAAGAAGAGAAATCTTCTTATTTTTTTGTAAAAGAATTGTAAAAGAAAATGTATAAATTGTCATATGTTGTCAAACTTTGTTATAATTAATGTGTATAGGTAGGTGTAATTATGAAAAAAAGATGTTTTTTATTTCTTGTATTAGTTTCTTTAATTATGCCTAGTTTTGTTAATGCTAAGTCAATTTCAGGTGTGGTTTCAGGAACTGATGTACGTTTAAGAAAAGGACCAGGGACTAATTATGACGAGATAAAAAGAGTTTCAACTGGTGAAACATTTAATATGAATACAGATGAACTATTTAAAGATGAAGCTGGATGTCCAAACGGATGGTATAAAATTATTGTTGATGGAGCTGATGTTTATATTTGTTCAAATTATTTAAAAGTAACGGTTATTGAAGAACCTAAAGAAGATAATACCGAAGCTAAAAATGAATGTGAGAAACAAATGAAAGAAAAAGGTTTTCCATCTTCTTATTGGAATGGATTATGTACAATGAAACTTGCTCATCCAAATTGGAATTTTGAAGCTGAGACTAAAGATAATAATGGAAATGTAATAGATTTTAATGCCAGTGTAAATTCATTTGGATGTGGTAGTTCAACAATATCTTCTAATAGTAGAAGTGATTTTATTGACACAACTTGTACTAAAAAATTTGATTCAGGTTACAGTGCTGCTAGTAGAGAAGCTATTAGATATTATTTAGATCCAAGAAATTTTTTAAATGAAAAAAGTGTATTTATGTTTGAAAATTATAAAACAAATTCAACAATAAGTGCCGATGATTATAAAAAAGCAGCAACTAAAGCTTTTAATAATAACTTTTTAATTCAACAAATACCTGCTTTAACAGAATTTATTAAAAATTCAAGTTTGAATATTGGAGTATCTCAAATGGCAATTACATCGCGTATTAAACAAGAACTAGGGTCAGGAAAACTTACAAGTGGAGCTTATTCTGGGCAACTTTATTCATGTGTAAGTGGTAATTATACAACGAGATATGGTACAACTTATAATGGAAAATCTTTAGATAATTATTATAATTTCTTTAATATAGCAGCATATGATGGATCTAATGTAACTCAAAAAGCTCTTATATATGCCCTTAATCATGGTTGGGGTGGAACAGGAAATATGGATGCTGACCGTCAAACAGCTATGAATGGTGGAACAGATTTTATAAATAGGAATTATGTTGGTGTAGGTCAAGATACTGCTTATTATCAAAAATTTAATATTTTTCCAGATAATCCAGAAAAAAGATATTTACATCCATACATGACAAATGTTAAAGCTCCGGAAGGGGAAGCATCAATTATGTATAATGCTTATAAAGCTGTTGGAATGTTAGAAAGTTCATTTAACTTTATTATTCCAGTATATGCTAATATGGATGAAAATTATAATCCAGGAACTACCCCTGATGAAGTTGGTAAAGTAGATGCAAGTGTAGCTGTAATTTCTTCTGGATATAGATATGAAACCGGGTACATTTCTAATATTGAGGTTGGTACCAATGTTGGAGACTTAAAAGCAAACTTAGAAAGTAAAGGTGTAAGTGTTGTTGTTACTAATGCTAGTGGTGCAGTAGTTGATGATACTTTAAAAACTGGATATAAAGTTACAATTTCTGGTAATACAACTGAAACTTTAGAAATAGTAATATATGGGGATGCATCTGGTGATGGAGAAATAAACGCGCTTGATTTACTTAAGGTTCAAAAAGATATACTTGGAACTTCTAAATTAAGTGGAGCTTATAATAAAGCAGGAGATGCAAGTAAAGATGGATCTATTAATGCATTAGATTTATTAAAAATACAAAAGAATATTTTAGGTTCTTCTGAAATAGAACAATAGGAGGAAATATGAGAAAAATAAAAGTTTTATTAATTGGAATACTTACAAGTTTATTACTTCCAGGATTTGTTAACGCAGCAAATGCAAGCATAAGTGTTAAAACAAATGGAAGTGCAGTTGTTGGAAACACTATAACCGCAACGGTTACTGTTTCAAGTTCATCACCTATGGGTTCATGGCAATTTTTAATCAACTATGATAATTCTAAACTAAAACTTACTAGTGGAGCTACAAGTGTAGCAGATTATACTACTAGTGCTTCTGGTGTAAAATCAAAAAGTTATACATTAAAGTTTCAAGCTTTAAAAAGTGGATCAGCTTCTATTAATGTTGGTAGTTATCTAGTTTATGCCATTGATGAATCAAAAATGAATGTATCAGTTAAATCAGCAACTGTTAACTTAAGAACTCAAGCTGAAATAGAAGCAAGTTATTCCAAAAATGCTAATTTAAAAAGTTTAGGAGTTGAAAATTATTCAATAAACCCAGGATTTAGCAAAAATGTGTTTGAATATAGCTTAGAGGTAGAAAATGATGTTGAAAAGGTTAATATAGTAGGTGCAGTAGAAGATTCAACTGCAAGAGTTTCTGGTTTAGGAGAAGTTGAATTAACTGAAGGAACAAACAAGATTGAAGTGGTTGTAACTGCTCAAAAAGGAAATTCAAATAAATATACTTTAACAATTACAAGAAAAGAACTTGATCCAATAAGTGTAAAAATAGATGATTTAGATTATACAATCGTTAGAAAAGGTGATGCATTACCTAGTTATCAAACATTTACAATAGATAAAATAACTTATGAAGATAATGAAATACCAGTTTTAAAAAATAATCAATACACTTTAATTGGCGTAAAAGATAATGAAGGTAATGTAAGTACTTATATATATGAAAATGGAAAAATTACTAGAAAATATATTGAAATAAAAAGTAATCTTTTTAGTGTTTATCCATTAAATTTAGTTAAAGATAAAAACCTATCTTTTTTAGAAACTACAAAGATAACAATCGATGGTTTAACAATAGATGCTTACAAAATAAACGGAAGTGACAATGTTATTATCTATGGATATAATGTTGATTCAAATAGAAAAGGTTATTTCTTATTTGATACTAAAAATAAAGTTGTTTCTGAATATGATGAAAAAATAACTGAAAATTTAAATAAAATAGTTAATAATTATAAATATATTTTATTTGCATCATTAGGTATTATAGTTTTACTATTAATTCTACTTATATTTAAAAGAAAAAAGAATGGTGTAAAAAAAGAAAAGAAACAAAAAAATAAAGAAGAAGAAAAAACTATTGTAAACGAATAATTTTAAAAGTCATGTTTAACACATGATTTTTTTTGTTTTATTTCTTGAATGCTACAACTGAATCATCTCCTTTCACTACGTATCCTTTTTTTATCGTTCATTTTCAATTCTTAACTTCATATTGTAACTTTTCCATATCAGACAAGTTTTTTTATTAGAAAATTTACTTAATGGGTTTCCAGGCTTCTTTTTATTTTCCAATGCATAATCCTTTTTTATTATATTTAATTATCCATCCTCTAAGCATTCCATCAAAAATATCATATCCTTTGGCAACTTCTTCAGTTGATTTACAATTTTATTAATACTTCATTAATTATTTTTACCTTATCTTCTTTTGACCAATATCTATTTGGTTCTTTTCTAATTCTTG
>OLGM01000709.1_pt1 | contig 18885 bp, 10 predicted proteins | sample 1606001 | NCBI WGS metagenome assembly OLGM01 (sample SAMN03283294) | human gut metagenome | biome: human-associated habitat; material: feces | host: Homo sapiens | place: Peru | collected 2012
GCTGGAATGGAATATGACTGGCTGCCATATCCGGTTCCAAATATATTGTAATAGGAGGTATAAAACCATGCTGAAACGCTGCATTCTTGCGGAGAACCGCAAACTCCACGCATCCCCCATCTGGGCAATGTTCTTTGTGTTGCCCATTCTTTCGGCCACCTATGGCACTTTCAATTATCTGCAAAATCTTGAGATCCTCACCGACGGCTGGTATAGCCTGTGGACCCAGCACACCCTGTTTTATTCCATGCTCTTCTTCCCTGCCATGGTAGCCACCTATGCTGCCTACTTGTGGCGGTTGGAACATCTGGGGCACAACTGGAACCTTATCATGGCAAGCCCCGTGCCGCCGCTGGACCTGTTTGCCGCAAAGTTTGCGGTGGTGACAAAGCTTGCGCTGCTGACCCATGCGTTTGTGTTTGCGCTGTTCGTGTTCTGCGGCAAGGTATTTGCCCATCTGTCCGGGCTGCCGCCGGTCACCCTACCTCTGTTTTTACTGCGGGGACTGTTGGGTGCGTTGGCGGTCATTGCCGCACAGCTGGTGCTGGCCATGGTCATCCGCAGCTTTGCCGTGCCCATTTTTCTGGGGCTGCTGGGCGGCATTACCGGCATCTTTATCAGCTCCAAAGGCTTTGGAACCCTGTGGCCCTATTCCCTGATGCAGCTCGGCATGAACTCCAACAAAAGTGCGGATGCTCTGGCTGGCAGCTACGGGCTGTTTGCCTTCAGCTGCATCTTCTGGCTGGGGACGATGTTCCTTCTGGCATGGCTGCTTTTACGCCGGGAGGATGTGCGGGCATAAAATATCACTTTTTCAAGAAGGAGAACAGCCCCTTCTTTTCGTAGGGCTCACAGCGGATCTCGCCCACCCGGTATCCGGTGCCCTCGATGGCGGCACGGAGTGCATTTTCGTCCAGTGGCTCCTTGGAAAGGATCACGGTCTTGCTCTTAGCATGCGAGGACGAGACCTTTTCCACCGGGAACTCCTTGCGGATCGTGTCATTGATATGCGCTTCGCACATGGAACAGGCCATGCCGCCTACTTCTACGGTTGTCTGGAACATTTTTATACCTTCTTTCAATTTCTCATGGCTATCATCGTTTTTTCCTGCGCATCCTCTGTGCAGGGCAGAGCCGTTAGTTAGAATTAGCTAACTTTTGCTTTTGAGAAAAGCCGCCTTACAGCGGCCTTCCCGCCCAAATAATACGCCCTGTGACTGCATCTGTCAAGACATTCAGGCATTTTCGGTAATTTTGAAAAGATTTCTCTTGTAGTCTCAACTGAAAAGGGTTATGCAGCAGTTTTTTACAGAAACAAGCTGTCCAAAACCAAAAGGGACTGCCCCGGATAACGGAGCAGCCCCTTTCGGTTTATGATGAAAAGGAAAAAATGAAGGAGAAAGGTTTGTTATTTTGCGGCTTTTTCGCCCTCTGGGAAGATGATCTTATTCACAAAGAAGAAGATGACCATGGAGATGCCGCCGTTGAGCACGGTAGTTCCGATGTTGTAAATGAAGTCCGGCACCAGCAGACCAGCCACTGCCACCCAGATGCAGTTGATGGAGTTGACGATGCAGGTGATGACGCAGAAGGCCAGCAGATACCAGCCGATCTGTTTTGCCAGATTGCCCTTGCTGCGGAACACGAAATTGCGCTGAATGGGGAAATTGATGCACTCACCGATGACCATGGCGATCATGTAGGCGCAGAAGTAGGGCAGACCGCCGTGGGCGGCGTCGTAGCCGAGGATGTTCCACTTGAAGGTCTCGCCGAACAGGGTGATATCCACGCCCGGCCAGCCGAAATCCACCACCGGCAGGCTTGCAAAGGCCTTAGGCAGAAATTGCAGCAGCAGGTACTTGAACACAGTGATCAGGTTGGACACAATGACGAACAAGCCGCCCTCGCGCACCCACTTGGCAGCGGCGGGGTGCTTTGCCGCAAAGTTATTCCAGAAATTCATAGTATTGTTCCCCTTTTATCTGGACTGTTCATCCAGCTTTGCCTGATAGCGGCTGTTGGCCACAAAGTTCTGCAAAAGGCCTACCAGCGCACGCAGGATGCCGATGACCCAGACGCCCTTTGCTTCCATCACAAGACCGTCCACAGTCTCCTCGCCGATGATTCCGCCGGTCATCTGCGCCAGCCCGCGCAGAGGCATATTGTACTGGAACAGGATGTTCAGGTTGGGCTTGCCGTTCTTTTCGCCGGAGCGTACCAGCAGAGTGAGCACCCCTGCGATGAGCCAGCACAGCGGGCTGCGGCTGTGGTTCAGCTCACCCAAGGTCATGGTGCGGTCGATGGCGGTGGTTTCCTCCGGCAGCGGACGACCCAGCAGCGCCTCAAACTCCGCATCCGGCACCTCCTGCACATGGGCGGTGCGGTAATGTTCAAGGTCTTTGCCTGCATAGGGGTCGGGTGCGCCGGTGCCCGGCAGGGTGATGTCGGCGGTCAGGCGGATATCCTGCACATTGGCACCCACCAGCAGCTGATAGCTGCCGCCCTCCACCTCCCAGCGGTCCGTGGTCACGTTCCAGTAGCGGAAGGTCTTATCGTCCAGCGGGATGGCAACAGTCTTACTCTCCCCTGCCTTGAGGAATACTTTTGTAAAACCCTTCAGCTCTTTTGCGGGGCGGAAAACCGTTGCATCCGGTTTTGCCACATAGAGCTGTGCAATTTCCGCACCGGCCACACTGCCGGTGTTGGTGAGCGTGAACGTCACATTGTCTGCATTTACCTTCAAATCACTATACGCAAAGGTGGTGTAGCTCAGGCCGTAGCCGAAGGGATACCGCACCGCCTTGTTGGCAGTCTCGTAGTAGCGGTAGCCCACATACAGCCCCTCCCGGTACTCAGCGTTCTGCTTTTTCCCCGGGAAATAGCGTGCAGCGGGGGTATCCTCGTAACGCAGGGGGATGGTCTCCGCCAGCTTGCCGCAGGGGTTCTGCCAGCCGGTCAGCACTTCCAGCATGGCGCTGGCACCGGCTTGCCCGCCCAGATAGCCGTGCACCACGGCCTTGCATTGCTCCACCCAGTCAGTCTCGATGACGCTGCCCGCGCTGACCACTGCCACCACGTTGGGGTTGGCTGCGGTGACGGCATCCAGCAGCTGCTTTTGCACCGCCGGGATGCCGATGTGGGTGCGGTCTAAGCCTTCGCTCTCGCTGGATTCGTCCAGACCGATGCACAAAATCACCACGTCTGCCATCTTTGCCTGCGAGACAGCTTCGTCCAGATAGGCTTTATTGGGCTTGCCGCTGCGCTCGTAACCGGCGCAGTAGCCCACCAGTTCCAACTCTGCCACCTCCATGGCGTCCTTCAGGCTGTCCACCTTAGTGGGGTTCACCATGCTGGAGCCTGCACCCTGATACCGGGGCGTCAGGGCAAAATCACCGATGAGGGCTATCTTTTTGCTGTACTTCAGGGGCAGGATGCCACCCTCGTTTTTCAGCAGAACGATGCTCTCTGCCGCTGCCCGTTGGGCTAATTCGTGATGCGCCTTTTCGTCAAACTTGCGGGGTGCTTTTTCCATGGCTGCGGTGGTGGAAAGCACCAAGTCCAGCAGCTCGTCCACCCGCAGGTCGATCTCCTGCTCGGTCAGGCTGCCCTCGGCCACCGCCTTCAGCAGCTTGCGTGCCCCGCCCAGACCCGGCGAGGGCATTTCCAGCGTAGAACCGTTCTTCACGCCCTCCACATGGTCGTTGGAGCCGCCCCAGTCGGTGACGACAGCCCCGTCAAAGCCCCACTCCTTGCGCAGGATCTCCACCAGCAGGTGGTGGTTCTCGTTGGCGTAGGTATCGTTCACCTTGTTGTAGGCAGACATGATGGACTTGGGGTGTGCCTCCTTGACCACAATTTCAAAGGCGGTGAGGTACAGTTCCCGCAGGGTTCGCTCGTCCAGCACGGAATTGCTGGCCATGCGGCGCAGCTCCTGACTGTTCACCGCAAAATGCTTGGGACAGGCAGCAATGCCGTTTTCCTGAATGCCCCGGACGTAGGCGGCTGCCATCTTACCGGAAAGGTAGGGGTCCTCGGAGAAGTACTCAAAGCTGCGTCCGCACAGGGGGCTGCGCTTTACGTTCAGGCCCGGGCCAAGCAGTACATTTACCCGGTTCGCGGCGGTCTCCTCGCCCAGTGCCCGGCCTACTTCTTCGCCCAGCGCCGGGTCCCAGCTGTTTGCCATGGTGGCGGCGGTGGGAAAACAGGTGGCGGGCACACTGGGGTTCAGGCCCAGATGGTCTGCGGCACCCGCCTGCTTGCGCAGGCCGTTGGGGCCGTCCGACAGCCAGATGGCGGGCACGCCCTGCTTGGGGTAGTCCTGCGTCTGCCACGTGTTTTTGCCGGACAGCAGGGCACATTTTTGTTCAAGGGAAAGTTTTTGGAGAATTTCAGGGTGTTTCATCGCGTCTCCTCTTATAAAATGGGCGGCGGTGCGGGAGCACCGCCGCCCATAGGCCATCAGCGTTTGCCGGTGGGGTTGCAGACAATGGAAGTGTTTACCTCGGTCACTTCGGCGGCATAGGTCTTGGTGCCATCGCCGTTGTCGGTGACGGTCACGGTGATCTCCTCGCCGGAATCGGCAGTCAGGGTCAGGGTGCCATCCCCGTTGTCCACATAAGTGCCCTTGGCGGCTTCGATCCCGGCATTGTCGGCGGTGTAGTCATAAGCCACCGAGAAGGTGCCGTCCTCCATCAGATAGATGTGGCAGCCCAGCCAGCCGCCTGCGTCCTTCTGGGACAGTTCCACCAGCAGACCTTCCATGGCAGGTGCAGCGGAGGCTGCACTGGGGTCAAAGGTGCCGGTGGGGTTGCAGACCACAGAGGTGTTGCTCTCGGTGAACTCCAGCGTGTAGCTGATGGTGCCGTCCGGGTTGGCAGCGGCAGCAGCGGTTTGTACCGTGCCGTCCTCTGCGGTCAGGGTCAGGGTGCCGTCCGCGCCGATCTCGTAAGTGCCCTTTTCGCCCTCGACACCGGCATTTTCAGCGTTGTAATCGTAGGTAACGGTGTAGCTGCCATCCTGCATCAGGTAGACGTGGCAGCCCAGCCAGCCGCCCGCATCGGTCTGGGACAGCTCCATGAACAGGCCGTCCATAGCGGGTGCTGCGGATGCTGCACTGGGGTCAAGGGTGCCGGTGGGGTTGCAGACCACAGAGGTGTTGCTCTCGGTGAACTCCAGCGTGTAACTGATGGTACCATCTGCGTTGGCAGCGGCAGCGGCGGTATGCACCGTGCCATCCTCTGCGGTCAGAGTCAGGGTGCCGTCCGCGCCAATCTCGTAAGTACCCTTTTCGCCCTCGACACCGGCATTTTCAGCGTTGTAATCGTAGGTAACGGAGTAGCTGCCGTCCTGCATCAGGTAGACGTGGCAGCCCAGCCAGCCGCCCGCATCGGTCTGGGACAGCTCCATGAACAGGCCGTCCTTTGCTTCTTCCGATGCTGCGGTGCTCTCGGCGGTCTCGGAAGCAGCTGCGCTCTCAGAGGAAGCTGCCGCAGCCGGTGCGCTGCCGCTGCGGAAGAACATTGCCCAGAACACCAGTGCCACCACGGCAACGATGCCCACGCAGATACCGGCCTTTGCGCCCTTGCCCAGCTTTTTACCGGCGGGGATGCGCTTGAGGATCAGCAGAACGATGGCAATGAGCAGGATGCTGTCCACGATGGCCAGCAGGATGAGCCAGTAGGGGGTGTTGTCCACAGCTGCTGCAATGGCGATGCTGTTTGCCTGCGTGTAAAGGATGTTGTGGCAGGCGCGGCGCATGGCCTGCTGTGCGGTGTTAGAGGAGGAATCCAGCTTGACGCCCATCAGGCAGAGCATCATGTCGCCGCCTGCGCGGAGGGCAAGGTTGATGTCCATCCAGCTGGTGTTGCCCATGGCAGAGTCGGTGACCACCATGCCGTGGAAGCCCCACTCGTTGCGGAGCACATCGGTAAGCAGAGCCTTGGAAGCGCCTGCCCAAGTGTTGCCAAGGCGGCTGTAGCTGCTCATGACGGCGGTGGTGCCGCCCTCCTTGACAGAAAGCTCAAAGGGCTTGAGGTAAATTTCGCGGATGGATTGCTCGTTTGCCCAGACAGAGATGGACAGACGGTTGGACTCCTGATCGTTCAGGGCAAAGTGCTTGATGTAGGTGTACACGCCCTGACTGTCCACGCCCTGCACCATGGCAGCGCCCATCTTGCCGGACAGCAGGCCGTCCTCGCTGTAATACTCGAAGTTACGGCCGGAGAAGGGGGTGCGGTGGATGTTCATGCCGGGGGCATACAGACCCACCACATGGTTTGCGGCAGCTTCGGCACCAAAAGCGGTGCCAAAGCGCTGGGCAAGGTCGGTGTTCCAGCTGGAACCCACGATGACCTCGCTGGGGAAGGAAACGCCCTTCAGGCTGCTGACCAGACTGTTGATGCCGGCAGGACCGTCCAGATCGTTGGTGGCGGGCTTGCCCACGCTGGCAACTTCCGGGGTGGACCAGCCGCCGTTGGAGATCATGTTGGTCATGTCGTCCACGCTGAGCTGTTCCAGCAGGTCGTTCCACTTGGGATCATCGTAATCCAGCCCGGTCATATCCTCCAGCGTCAGGCCGTGGTCGGCAATGGTAATGGGCTGGTCGCTGTCGTTATTCTCGTAGACAGGGGTGTTCTCCTTGGCGGCAACGGTCTCTGCGCTGGCAGTCTTGCCGTCGGTGCGGGTGGTGGGCAGAGTGCCCTCCCAGTCCGCGCGGGAGACGTACTGCTTGATCTGACCCTGTGCCACATCCTCAAACTCGTTGGTGGCAGCCACAAGGTCGGTGCTGCGGGCGTTATCGCCGCTGTAAGTAATGGTGGCGGGCACTTCGTACTCCCGCTGGTCAATCACGTCGTGGGCGTTGTTCATCAGCTTGATCTGGTAAGTACCGGCTTCCAGAACGTAAGCCTTTGCGCCGGTCTCATCGTAGGAAGCCATGTCCTCCGGGGCAAAGGTGACGGTCACCTTCTCGGAAGCGCCGGGCTGCAGCAGGCTAGTCTTTGCAAAGCCTGCCAGCACCACATGGGATTTTTCAATGCCGCCGACGGTATAGGGTGCGGTGTAGTAGACCTGCACCACATCCTTGCCTGCCACAGCGCCGGTGTTCTTGACCTCTACGGTCATCTCGATGGCGCTGTCGGTGGTCTTGTAATCAGCGATGGACTGCTCAAAAGTGGTGTAGGACAAACCGTAGCCGAAGGGATACTGTACTGCCTTTGCGTAGGCGGCTTCGTCGCAGACACCGGTGGTGTTGTCCACATAGCGGGTCTCGTAGAAGCGGTAGCCCACATAGATGCCCTCGGCGTACTCCACATAGTGGTGCTTGAGGTTGGAATAGGTAAAGTCACCGGCGTTCCAGTAAGCCGGAGCGGTGGTCAGGTCGTAAGCGTAGGTGTCCGACAGACGGCCGGAGGGGTTCACCTTGCCGGACAAAATCTCGCCCACGGCGTTGAAGCCGGTGGAGCCAAGGCTGCCGATCCACAGGGCGGCGTCGATGGATTCATCCTCCAAAAAGCCCAGCTCCATGGCATTGGAGGAGTTGACGAGCACGATCACCTTGCTAAAGCCCTGTGCCTTGATGAGGGCCAGCAGGTCCTCTTCGTCCTGCGTCAGTTCCAGATAATGTCTGCCGTCATCGGTCTTGCTGTAACCGGCGGCGTACATATCCTGCGGCAGGTCGCCGCCCTCGCCGCCCACGCGGGAGATGGTGACGATGGCCACATCCGAGAAAGCCTTTGCATTTTGCAGCAGCGTGTCGGTGTACTGGGCTGCGGGCACCTCGGCGGGGGTGAAGTTGGAGCCTTCAAAGCCCTTCTGGGCTGCACGGCTGACGCCGGACTTCTTGTAGAAATCCACCAGCTCCTGATTGACCGTGAACCCGGCATTGGTCAGGCCGGTGACGAGGTCGATGTTAGAGGAGGTGTCGCTTGCGCCGGAGCCGCTACCGCCGTAGATGGGGTCCACGGAGCCATAGCCGAACAGGTTGACGGCGGTGCCCTCTGCCAGCGGCAGGGCGTTGTTCTGATCCTTCAGCAGAACAGCCCCCTCCTGCACCAGTTCCTGTGCCATGGCGCGGCTCTGCTCTGCCGCCTGCTCCACAGTCAGGCTCTGGCCGGTGGTCACCTGCTTCTGACCCGTCAGCAGCGGGTTGAAGTTTGCGGTCATAAACGGGGTGATGGCGGAATAGAAGATTCCGCAGGCGATGTTGACCACGAGACCGATGGTCAGCAGCACCGCAATGGGAACAATGCCTTTTTTGCGGGGCGGGCGCTTTTCGTTACGCTCTTTCACTACAAATTCCTTGCCTTTCCTTCATTCTTTTGGTGAATCAGCGGATGGTAGCCTTACTATAACAAAGGAACGGCGGGCAGGTATATCAATAAAAAGAAGTTTATAAAAAAATGCGGAGCAAATCGCCCCGCATCTCCGGTATCAGCTTATGAATTTGTCAGTTCCTGCGGGCAGTCCCGGTACTGCTGCGGGGTCTGCCCGGTGCGGTCCCGGAAGATCTTGGTAAAATAGCTCTGGGAGGCATAGTTCAGGATACCGGAAATTTCCGCCAGCGAATACTCGGTGTACCGCAAAAGATACTTTGCCTCCTCCACCCGCTGCGCGTGGAGATAATCCGGGATGGAATAGCCCGTCTCCTGTCGGAAACGCTCTGCCACGGTCTTGGAACTGAGCCCGGTCAGCAGGGCAAGGTGCTCAGCGCGGATATTCTCGTGCAGATGGCGGGAGATATAGTGCAGGCACTTTTGCACCGTGGGCGAGTAGCTGCCCTGCTTGCCCTGCTGCACCTTGCGGCAGAAATCCATGCTCATCTCGTAGAAGGTGCGCAGGATGTCGATGGCCTGCGTCATCACGTCCACCCGCTGACAGTAAAGGTCGCTGAGGGTCAGGGCTTCTTCCTCGTCCATGCCGCCCTTGATGGCGGCACGGGATACGATCACGGTAAACCCCACAAAATGGTACTTCATCTGCCGCAGGGGGTCATCCGACATTTTTCCGTTTTGTCCCTGCTCCGGCTTGCGCATATACCGGGCAAGTTCCTCCACGTTCCCTGCCACGACCAGCGCGGCGATGCGCTCCTCCAGCTGGGTGGTAACATGCGCCTCCGGGGTTTCCCGTATCTGGAACAGCGCCGCCTGAAACGGCTGTCCGATGGGCAGACGATCTTCATCGTTGCACAGCAGAATATTCTCCTCCGGGATCATGGTGCCGTGTACCAGACACAGCAAAAGGCAGACCGCGCTTTTTAGCTGCGAAAGAGTGACCAGCGGAGAGTTGAGCAGCCCGGTAGCCAGCGTGCGCAGTGCTTCCGGGGTGAACAGCGTTTCCTGCCCGTAGGCGGCAAAAATTTCCTCATAGCTGCGGTGCACCGGAGACACCAGCCCCGTGACCCAGTACAGCTGCGCATCCAGCTTTGCCACCGCGAACAGATAGCCGGGCTTGATATGGAAAATGGTCGGGTGCAGCGCGTCCCGCTTTTGCAGCTCAAAATCCTGCACCGCCATCTTGAAGCCGTATTCCGGCACCGGCGTTTTGGAAAAATGGGACCACTCCGCCACCACATGACCGTCCTGCGCCACCAGAAGCGCCGGGATCTGGGTAGCCTCGTACAGGTGCTGACAAATGCTCTGGTACTGCTCCATGTTTTTCACCTTCCTGTATCCTATTATAATAACTGTACCATACCGGGCTGGGTCATGCAATAAAAAGTCCGGCTGTTCCCGTCCTTTTGGAGCAGTAACAGCCGGATAAAGAGAAGAAAATGAAGGAGAAAATGTCAAAAGGTAGTTAGACTCTTGCCAGACCGTCCACGCTCAGCACAACGCCGGTGATGTAGGATGCCTTCTCCGAGGCAAGAAACACCAGTGCATTGGCGATGTCCTCCGGCTGACCCAGACGGCGCAGAGGGATCTGTGCAACAAGAGGATCAAGGATCTCCTTGGGCACGGCTTTCATCATGTCGGTCTCGGTAATGCCGGGGGCAACAGCGTTGACCCGGATGCCCTGGGGGCCAAGTTCCCGGGCAAGGGTCAGGGTAAAGCCGTTGACCGCAAACTTGGAAGTGGGGTAAGCCACGCCGGTGACCTGCCCGGTAATGGACACCACCGAGGAGGTGTTCAGGATGACGCCGCTGTGCTGCTTTGCCATCCACTTGGCGGCGGCATGGGCGCAGTTGAACACGTCCTTGACGTTCAGGTCCATGGTCTTATCAAACAGTTCCGGGGTATAGCTGGCAAAGGGGGTGCTTTCCGACATACCGGCGTTGTTTACCAGAATGTCGATTTTGCCGTACTTTGCGGCAACGGCGTCCATAGCAGCCTGCACGGCAGCGGCATCGGCAAGGTTCGGGCAGATGCCCTCCACCACGGCATCCGGCAGCTCAGCCTTCAGCTCTGCCACCGCGTGGTCGGCGGTCTCCTGACGGCTGGCGCACAGCACCACCGAAGCGCCCTCCTGCAAAAAGGCTTTGACGGTGGCAAGACCGATACCCCGGCTGCCGCCGGTGACAACTGCAACTTTATTTTCCAGTAACATGGGCACGCTCCTTACTCCTCGATGTTGAGTTCTTCTTTCAGCTTTTTGGTGATGTCAAAGGCACTGTAAGCCATGGGGATGTGGTAATCGTGCTTATCGCCGTGGATGGGCTTCCAGACCTGTGCGTAGAAGGGGTTCTTCCGGGCGATCTCGGCATAGTGCCACTCGCTGCGCTGGCACTCCGGGCACCAGTGGCCGCCCCGCAGCACCGTGTTGGGGGTCGCCTTGAAGGTGTGACCGAAGGCGCACTTCCAGACCAGCGGCTTATAGACGCTTTCCATCTTGTCGCTGACCACCTCGCCGCCGCGGAAAGCAGCTGCCTTTTTCATGTCCTCGAGGTCCAGCGTTTCAAAATCTTTGCTCTCGTCGTAGCCGTGATCCAGCTTCTGCTCCTCCTCGCTGGGGTGGAACAGCTTGTAGCCCTCTTCCAAGCTGGGAATAGCCTCGGCTTCTTCCTTGGAGCCAAAGAAGGCGTTGATCCAGTCGGTCTCGTTGTTTTCCATCATCCAGTCGTAGCCCATGCGCTTGTGGCCGATCTGCACATTCTGTGCCTTCATGGCTTCTGCGCCGGGGATCATGGCAGCGATCATGGGGTTCTTCATCATGGCCTTCATGCTGTCCACGATGCCCTGCTGGTAGGTCTTGGGGTCGATGCAGCGGAAATGCAGGATGTCATTCAAGGCGTCTGCATCGCTGAAATAATGGCCGTGGAAGTTGTACTTTGCCATCCGGCGGGGGTCCTGCGTGTCGGCGAAGGTCATGCCCATGCCCTCCATCATCAGGTTGGTGAACTCCCAGCAGGTAAAGCGCCAGCCCTTGCCGGAGCTGAGGTTATAGGCCTTGCGCCAGAAGCTTTCCGGCACCCAGTTTTCGCAGATATTGGCCATGCAGATGCCGCTTTCGATGGAAGTGGACCACTCCAGCACGTTATTGGGCGGCTGGTGGAAGATGATGGGCTCTTCCCCTGCACCCTCGTTGGTGGGGTACTGTCCGGTCTGGCGGATGGAGACCCAGTGCTTCAGGCCGCTTTCAAACACGGCAAACTCGCTGAACACCTTGCTGATGGCGTAGTAATCGTGGATGGAGGGGTTGATGGGGTCGCCGCAGCGTCCCATCTGCACCGGGTATTGGCGGTCGCCGGTCTCTGCCACCGTGCCCACATAGACAAGGTGGATGTCATCGGCATTGGGCTGCTCCTGAATGGCCTTGATGATGGCAAGGGTGGAGCCGATGTTGGTGTACAGGGTCTTTTCCGGGTACTTGTCTGCCGCCGGGGACACCATAGCGCCGATGTGCAGCACATAGTCCGCGCCAGCTACGCAGCGCTTGACGCAGGCAAGGTCTGCCATATCGCCCCAGACCACTTCCAGCATGGGGTGTGCCATCTTTTTCAGCAGGGCGCGGTTTTTATCGCTGGGACGTGCCAGCACACGCACCTTGAAGCGGGGGCTGCGTGCCAACAGCTGCTTGACCGTTTCCTGTCCCATGGTGCCAGTAGCACCGGTGACAAAGACCGTCTTGGGTCCTGCAATGATGTCCTGCATAAAGACGGCATCGTCCACCCGCAGAGCGGCATCATAGGCTTCGCGGGTAGCGTTCATGGCGCGGCGGGCACCGGCTGCATCGCCCAGTGCCAGATAACCAATGCCCAGCTTGCGGCAGGTCTCTTCCAGCGCAGCACCGTCCCGCTTGCGGCTGCCGATGGCCAGCACCGCCCAGTTGCAGGGGTATTCCACGGTCTTGCCGTCCTTTTCGCCCAGAACAGCGCCCTCGCGGATCTCGGTCACCTTCACCTCAGTCACCGGGGTGATGCCGTGGGCGTAGATGCTTTCGGTCACGCAGATCTTGCGGGCAGAACCCAGATCGGCGCAGAATTCCTTCATCATTTCCAGATCGGTCACGGTGCAGCCCTGCTCTGCCAGCAGCTCGGCCACCTCCATGCCTACCATACCGCCGCCGATGATCACGACTTTGCCGGTGGGCTTGACCTTACCGGCCAGAACGTCATGGCTGTTGGCAACGTGTGCGCCCTCTGCACCGGGGATCTTGGGGATCAGGGGCGTTGCGCCGATGCAGTTGAACACGGCAGCGGGCTTGATCTCCTCAATGAGCTCCGGGGTGACCGCGGTGTTCAGACGGACATCCACGCCCATCCGCTGCACCTGAGCCGCCATGCTCTGGATGGCGACTTCCATCTCCTCCTTGCGCGGAGCCTTGCCTGCCAGCACGAACTGACCGCCCAGTGCATCGGTAGCCTCGCACAGGATGGGGTGATGTCCCTTCAGCTTCAAGGTGCGGGCAGCCTCCAAGCCTGCAATGCCACCGCCTGCGATGAGGATGGTCTTGGGGTTCTGGGTGGGCTGCATGGCTGCGGCGCACTCGGTCTCGCGGCCGATGGCGGGGTTGCGCAGACAGGTGATGTGGGGCATATTCAGGTCGGCAAAGCCGTCCAGACAGCCCTGATTGCAGCCCACACAGCGGTCGATGTCCTCTACGCGGCCCTCTTTGCACTTGTTGCAGAAATCCGGGTCTGCCAGCTGGGCACGACCCATGACCACCAGATCCACCTTGTCGGCTTCCAGAATGTCCTCGGCCTGCTGGGGGTCATTGATGCGGCCCACGCCGATGGTCAGCATCCCGGTGCCCTTGCGGATGCGGGCGGCGTTGTCCACGTTGAAACCCCGGGGCAGATCCAGCGGCGGCACTTCGTACTTGCTGGCAGCGGTGACGATGTTGCCGCGGGAGACATCCAGCACATCCACACCGGCATCCTTTGCCCAGTTGCAGAAGGTGATGGTGTCCTCTACGGTCAGACCGGCCTCGCCGAAGCCGTCATCCTGTGCGTCGATGCGCATGAACAGGGGCATCCCCTCCGGGATGGCGGCGCGGATGGCGCGGATGCACTCCAGCGGGAAGCGGGCGCGGTTCTCCAGACTGCCACCGTACTCATCGGTGCGGTGGTTCAGACCATCCGACAGGAAGGAGTGGGGCAGATAGTTGTGGGCGCAGTGGAACTCGATGCAGTCGAACCCGGCAGCCACGGCGCGGGCAGCAGCCTTGCCGTAGCAGTCCACCACCTCGGCGATCATTTCCTTGCTGATGCCGGGAACGGTAAAGCCGGGTGCCAGCTCGGTATCGCTGGAAAGCAGGATCATGGCCGTCTGGTCCATACCGACAGCCAAGCCGCCCTGCCACAGCTGGATACCGGCCTTGCCGCCCTCGGCGTGGATGGCATCGGTCAGCTCCTTCAGTTTGGGGATGTACTTGTCCTCTGCGATGGAGAGGAACATCTTGGGAGCGCTGAGGGCGTGGACGGAAGAGACCTCCACGATATTCAGAGCACTGCCGCCCCGTGCACGGGCGACATGGTATGCAATGTGCTTTTCGTTTACAAAACGATCCTCGGTAAAGCGGGTGCCCATGGCAGGCATGATGATGCGGTTGCGCAGGGTCATGTCCTTGATGGTAATGGGCGTGAACAGCTTGTCGAACATAAGCAGCCTCCTTTTGAATCAGTGCTTTCGGTGATTTCAGGATATCACGCACCGGCGGAGGCTGTATACTAAAATTGAGAATTATTTATCAAATTTTGGAACCATTGCGCAAGGGAGTCCCTCACTTAAGACCTGCATTCCACATACGCTCAACGCATTCCAGCCTGATAAACTGCTTTTCTGTTATCTGCTCAGGATCTGCCCATCCTCGATCCGAATGACCTGCTGCGCTTTCTGCGCAATTTCCGGGTTGTGGGTAACAACAATCAAGGTCTGTCCAAATTCTGCCGCACACTCTGTCAGGAGTTTCATGGTATCCTCACCCGTCCGCGTATCCAAATTTCCGGTAGGCTCGTCTGCAAAAACGATGCGGGGTTTTGCGATGAGTGCACGAGCGATCGCCACACGCTGCTGCTGTCCACCGGAAAGCTGTGCGGGGCGGGAATGCAGCTTGCCCGCAATGCCCAAGATCCCGGTCAGCTTATGGAGCATCTGTTCATCCGGTGCTCTATGGTCCAGATAAAATGGGATCAGAATATTATCCTGCACCGTGTACTCCGGGAACAGGCGAAAATCCTGAAAAATAAAGCCGATCTTTTGCCGCCGCACCTGTGCCAGCTGCTCCGCATTCATTGCATAAATGTCCTGACCGTCCAGCAGCACCTTACCGGTGGTCGGCGGCAAAAGTCCTCCCAGAATTTTCAGGAGCGTGGATTTTCCGCTGCCGCTGGAACCGATGATGGACGCAAATGTACCGTTTTCGAGGGTCAGGTCGCTATTTCTGAGGGCATGAACCGCGCTTTCTCCTTCCCCGTAGGTTTTGGAGATCTGCACTGCTTCCAGAATTTTATCTTTCATAAGATATCCCCCTTGGATGCTTTTTTACGAATAAAGGAGAAGATCGGCAGCAATGCTGCGGACAGCCAAAACACCATCAGCAGAATGCTGACCATGATCTGACTTCCCACGGGTTTATGGAATTCAAACACCCGTCCGCTTGTATGGATACGGATCAGGTCGAGAATACTCTGGATCGGAACGATACGCGAAACTGCCGCATAGACAACGATATTCACAAGCAGTGTTGTCCCAACGATGACCGGGAGCAGCAGCTTTGCATAGGATAGCACCAGTTTTTTCGGGGAAACGCCCAGCGTCAGGAGAAGCGACAGCCGCTGCTGCTGGACTTCATAAGCCGAAAGATTCAAAACCACCAGCAGCGCACACCCCAGAAGGACCCCGAATACCGCAAGGATGCCGACAAGGAAAGCGCTCTGTGTGCCCTCGGTGTAGCTCTGGCTGATCAGGTCGTAGTTGTCTGCGCTCAGAATCCCATTTCTGCGTGTGGCAATGGATGCAATGGAACGTCGCAGCGAGAAGTTATTGTCGGCAGCCAGTTTCACGTTCAGGCTGCTGTATCCTTCTTTTTCCATATGGTAGCTGCCTGCGCTCTCAAACATTTTATGGTAAAGAGCCGTACTGACAAAAATCGTGCCGCTGAAAATGAGCCGGTCTGTTGTCAGCAGTGTGTAATTGCTTGCAGACTTTACGACCCCGGCAATGGGCAGCTGGGCGGTATACGTCCGGTAGACATCATTCCCGGCTTCATCCTGCCCGGTATAACGCTGGTGTTGGATGCTCAACTTGTCTCCGGCCGCAAAAACCGGTTCAACCAACGTACTGCCATCCGGTTGGAAGCCCTGATAATATTCATCCGCAGCGGGGTCATAATAGCAATCTCTCCACAGGGTCAAAACAGAATCCCCTGCCAGCAGCGTCTCGATTTCCTCGTCCGAAACGCCGGCATCTGCGGCAATGCGGCGTAGTTCATCATCCGGCAAAGCACAGACTGTCGTATTCAGTGTTCCTTTTGAGGCATTGTGCATTAAAACACCCGGGATTTTGCCGTTGTCCTTGACCCAGATATCGGCAAGCATCTGGCTGGACTGGATCTTGTCTGATGTCACGGTATAGGTATCGGTCAGATCAATTGCAGCGGAAACCTCTTCCACACCGGGCAATGCAGCGAGATCCTCTTTCAGAGAAAACGGCATCCCGGAGGTTCCGTTCATCTTGATGGACAGACAGGCATACGGTGCATCCAGATCATACGGCAGCATGACACGCCAGCCGACATACAAACAACTGACGGCGATCAGCAATACCGCGCAGCCGACACCGATCTGCGGTGCAAGCGGCAGCTGTGCCAAGCGGAATTTTTTTGCAGGCTTCTCTTTGGGTTTTGCGGTCTGCGGGCGAACCAGCACCGCAGGCAAAAGTGCGCCCAGCAATACGGAGAGCAGAAACAGCACTGCCAGCGGCGCAAGAGATGCAGCGGGGATCACCAAGAACGAAAGGTGCTTTTGCAGCCCCAGACCGATGGCAGCAGCGCCGCAGCCCAGTGCAAACCCAGCAGCAACTGCTGCAATCCCGGCAAAAAGCGCCTCCCACAGGCACATGAGCCGGAGATCCCGATTCTTAGCCCCCAGCGTCAGGAAGGTGTTGATGGTATGTACACGCTTGTGCAGAACGATCAGGAAATACTGCGCCACTGCAAAAAAGCTGACCAGAATCGCTGCAACCAGTAAAAAGCGCAGGGAGAACGAGACGGTATCCTCCTGCGGGTAGGCATACTCGTTTGCCACTAAAGCAGGGTCGGTCGAAGCGGTCACGGGTGCGGCTGCATTCAGGTAATAAAACGTCTGGAATTTTTGCCCATCCAAGGCAAGCGGCTCTGCTAAAATGCCGCTGACGGTGAGATTGCCGTTCAGATTCCAATAAACATCATAGGCAGGCAAAACGCCGCACAGGGTATAGGCTTTTTCCATCACTGCGCCGGAGCCTGCCAGCGGGTCGTAATCATTGGCAGCGACCTTCAGCGCGACCGTCTGCCCTACGTCATAGGAGCAGCCCAGCGCATCCAGCAGTGTCGTTGTCATGGCGATCTCATCGGGCTGCGTGGGGAAATCACCGCTGATTGGCACGACTCGTCCCAGCTGTGCAAAGGTATCGTCTATCGTTCCGATACCACCCGCCACGCCATCGTCTGCACCGAGAACAATTCCGTCTTGGATCACTGTGCTGACCTGTGCGGATGCGGGCAAGGCGTCTTGTGCCTGTGCGGCGTCCGCAGCAGTATCCGACAAACGCAGGTACTGCCATTCGCCATATAATTCGCATCGAGTGTCCTGCAATACCTGTGCAGAACTGACGGAGTAGATCACCGCCGCCGTCAAGAACGAGAAAACCAGTGTCAGCAAAAGCAGCAATAGGCTGGTCTGCTTCTTGCGGCCAAGCATCCCATGAAACGCCAGAATGATAGATGGACTTTCTTTGATTTTCATAAGCGGTCCTCCCCTATGTCTTACACGCACCTAGAAAAGGAATTTTTTCTATTATAATAACGCTTTTAAAGCCAATTTGTTACAGTTTCTCTCGATTTTCATAAAATTTGTATGGTTAAACATAGATTCCCAAAAAGTTTGTTGCACAATTACCATTTCCCTTTCCATATATGCCAAAACATCTCCACCGTTCCCCTGCGCCCCACAGACGGAATGAATAGAAGGCGCGAGAGCCCCAAAATTTATTTTTGAAACGTCCCCCAAAAACGGTTTTTCTAGGGGGCATTTTTTTCTTGAGTATGATACAATACAAACAGATGATTTCCCACGCCGGGTGTGGAACGCTCGTTGGGGAAGACAGAAAGGAGCACCCCATGAAGGAGAAAAAACGCCGCAGTTCCCGGTGGCTCTTGGTCGCATGGGGCTGGACCCGGACACCGTGCAGCAGCAGGTGCAGCGGCAGGATTTCTGGAAACAGAGTTCTCCTTATATCACCATCGTATCCTAAGAAGGAAGCAGAACGCAGGCAGAGCTGCCGGCGTTTACAAAACCAATAAAACATACAGGAGGAAATTACTATGGGTCTTATCAAAGCAGGTATGGGCGCACTGGGCGGAACTCTTGCAGACCAGTGGAAGGAATTTTTCTATTGCGACGCGCTGGATAAAGATGTGCTGATGGTCAAGGGCCAGAAGCGTACCTCCCGCCGCAGCTCCAACCACGGCGAGGATAACATCATCACCAACGGCAGTCGCATCGCCGTGGCAGACGGTCAGTGTATGCTCATCGTGGAGCAGGGCCGCGTGGTGGAGGTGTGTGCCGAACCGGGCGAGTATACCTTCGATTCCTCCACCGAACCCAGCGTGTTCACTGGCAACTTCGGAGACAGTCTGGCCGCTACTTTCCAGACCGTAGCCAAACGCTTTACCTACGGCGGCGACACCGGCAAGGACCAGCGGGTGTACTATTTCAACACCAAGGAGCTTATTGACAACAAATTCGGCACGCCGAATCCCATCCCCTTCCGTGTGGTGGATTCCAAGATCGGTTTGGATGTGGACGTTTCGGTGCGCTGCTCCGGTGTTTATTCGTATAAGATCGCAGACCCTCTGCTCTTTTACACCAATGTCTGCGGAAATGTTGAGCAGGAGTATTCCCGCGAGGAGCTGGACGGTCAGCTGAAAACCGAGTTTGTCAGCGCTTTGCAGCCGGCCTTCGGTAAGCTGTCCGACCTGGAGCTGCGCCCGAATCAGATCGTCAGCCACAATACCGACCTGGAGGATGCCATGAATGTGGCGCTCTCTGCCAAGTGGGGCGAGCTGCGCGGTCTGAAGGTAGTCAGCATTGCCCTGGGTTCGGTCACGCTGCCGGAAGAGGATGCGGAGATGATCAAGCAGGCCCAGCGCACGGCCATCATGCGGGATCCCACCATGGCGGCAGCCACGCTGGTGGGCGCACAGGCGGATGCCATGAAGACGGCGGCAGGCAACCAGGCAGGCGCTATG
>OLGM01000712.1_pt1 | contig 18824 bp, 10 predicted proteins | sample 1606001 | NCBI WGS metagenome assembly OLGM01 (sample SAMN03283294) | human gut metagenome | biome: human-associated habitat; material: feces | host: Homo sapiens | place: Peru | collected 2012
TATCGAAAAATGGTTAATCCTGCTTTTTATCCTCTGCGGCTACATTTTCAGCCATTTTCTCCCGCCATTCGGCAGGAGTACAGCCTTCTTTTAACTTGAAAATGCGGTACAGATAGGTGCGGGCAGAGAAGCCACAAAACGTACCTCGGCAAGCCAGAGGCGGAAGGTGGAGTTTAGGAATGAAGTGAAGTAGCGTGCCAACTCGTTCTTGGAAATATCCAGCGAGCGCGACAGGATAACCATGATTCAATATGGTGTCCCCCCGCCGGTGCGCCAGTCTTCCAGCTTCTTTCACTTCTCTTTCCGGAGTCTTTCAGAAAGCTTCGGTTGTAAAGTCTTTTCCTTGTCAGTATATTCAAGTAACTTGCGAAACTTTAGTCACCATATAACCAAGGGTCTATACGCCACCTGTTCATCGTGACATATAGACCCTTGTCCTGTCACATAAGAAACGCAATCTCTTACTTTTTCATAAACTTTTCACAGAAATCTCTTGCGGGTTTGAAAATAAAGTCGTAACTTTGCAGTAGTGAATTTTAAAACAGATGGTTATGAAGTACTTAGATCCTAAGGCAGACCTTACGTTCAAGAAGATATTCGGCAATCATCCTAAAAGACTGATCAGCCTCCTGAACGCACTCCTGCCACTCAGCGAAGAAGAGCAGATACACGAGATAGAGTATCTGCCAACGGAACTTGTGCCCCAGCTAGAAGGGGGCAAGAACACCATTGTGGATGTACTCTGCACAGATGTCAGAGGCAGGAAGTTCTGCGTGGAAATGCAGATGGAATGGTCTGACGCATTCCAGCAGCGAGTACTGTTCAATGCATCCAAGCTCTATGTAAGTCAGGCAAAAAAGGGAGGCAAATACAGCGAACTTCAACCCGTATATTCCCTGAATCTTGTGAATGATATCTTTGCGCATGATACTCCGGATTTCATCCACAACTACCGCATCGTGCACGATAAGGACAGCAATAAGGTTATCGAGGGCTTGCATTTCACCTTCATAGAACTCCCTAAGTTCACTCCACATTCCATCGCCGACAAGCGCATGATGGTCTTGTGGCTCCGTTTCCTGACAGAAATCAATTCCAACACGAAGGAGATTCCTTCCGACCTGCTCAATGATCCAGAGATTGGAAAAGCCGTAGAAGATCTTGAAGTTTCCGGCTTTACAGATGCCGAGCTCCGTGCCTATGACAAATTCTGGGATTCGGTAAGTGTTGAAAGAACCCTCCTCGATGACAGGTATCAGAAAGGAATGGAAGAAGGCATGGAAAAAGGCATGGCAAAAGGCATGAAGCAAGGCATGGCAAAAGGCGAAGAAGTAGGCAAAAGCCAAAGAAGTATTGAGATTGCTAAGAATATGCTAGCAAAAGGTATGGATGAGGCGACAATCCAGGAAATAACTGGTTTGACGGAAGACCAGATACTGCAGATTCAGTAGATACAATGCCTGGTGATAAATACGGAAAGCCCCCGATGCGTATAGCACCGGGGGCTTTGTTATTCCCATATTGCGTATAGTGTATTACAAATTTCTTCTATAATTGTACCTTTTACTATTATAAATCTACCACTTATTTTTAGAACTATGAAAAATGTAAAGTCCTGATAATCAAATGCAGTTGTAAAAACAGGTGGTCATTTTTACCACTTAATTATTTAATCAACCAACAAATATCAGACATTTTATATACTTTTGCAATCGGAAACCAATCATGGATGGGTTCCCGACTATCAGACAACAATTTTAAACATAAATGAGAATAACTAAAGTTTAAATTATGAGAAAATCAAAAAGTAATGCGATGTTGCGAGGACTAGCAGCCTCAGCACTCGTCCTAATGGTCTCGGCGACAGCTTGGGGACAGAAGGTGAAGATTACGGGTACTGTAATCGACAATACCAATGAACCCGTTATCGGAGCTTCGGTTCTGGAGAATGGTACCAAAAATGGTGTTGCTACTGACCTGGATGGTCACTTCACCATCGAAGTACAGCCAGGTGCCAGACTCAAAATTTCTTATATAGGTTATAAGAATAAGGAAGTGAAAGCTTCTAACGGCGTACAGATTATGCTCGAAGAAGAGTCTAATATGCTCAACGAAGTGGTGGCTATCGGTTATGGCTCTGTCAAGCGTAAGGATGTAACTACTGCCGTATCCAGTGTGTCAGCCAAAGACCTTGATACCCGTCCTATCGTATCTGCCGCAGCAGGTATGCAGGGAAAGGCAGCCGGTTTGCAGATTTCGCAAGCCAATGGTCAGCCAGGTGCTTCACCAACCATACGTGTGCGTGGTACCACCTCTTTAAATGGCAGCAATGATCCGCTCTATGTAGTAGATGGTGTGCCAATGACCAATATCGACTTCCTGGCAGCTGATGATATTGATAATATCCAGGTATTGAAGGATGCTTCTTCTGCTGCAATCTATGGATCCCGTGCAGCCAATGGTGTCATCATTATCGGTACAAAGCAGGGTAAGGCTGGCGTAGCCAAGGTATCTCTGAATGCACATTATGCATTTAATACCGTACGCGATAACCAGGAATCTCTCAATGCGGCTCAGTATAAGGAGCTGATGGATGAAATCGGTCTGGTGAAACTGCCTGAAGGCTTGAAAGACCAGACCGACTGGAAAGACGAGGTGTTCCGTACGGGTAATGTACAGGATTATCAGCTCTCTATTACCAATGGTACTGACAAACTGAGATACTTTATCTCGGGTGGCTATACAGGCGAAAATGGTGTTATCAAGAAGTCAAGCTATCAGCGTTACAACTTCCGAGCATCTGTAGAGAACGATATACGTAAGTGGTTGCGACTCAATGCCAGTGTAACTTATTCAGATTATACCAACAAGGGTACAGGTATCATTTCGGGTGCCGGTTCTAACCGAGGCGGCGTAGTAACCGCTATCGTCAATACGCCAACCTATGCACCGGTATGGAACCCGGAGAATCCTAGCCAGTTCTACAACAACTTCTATGGCGTGAACATTACCTCGCCAGCAGAGAATATCGCCCGTACTCAGAATAATAAGTCGGCTTACAACCGATTGTTGGCAACAGGAAAAGCAACTGTCACCTTTATGCCTGAACTGACTTATAACACATCTCTCTCGTTCGACCGTACACAAGGAATAACAACCAACTTCCTTGACCCGATATCTACTACTATCGGCCGTCAGGAATTCGGTACAGGATATGATGGTAGAAACATCAGCAGCGTTATTGTATGGGACAATGTATTAAACTATAAGAAGGCATTCGGAAAGCACAGTCTGGATGCGATGGCTGGTAGTTCCTGGACACAGAGCAAGTGGAGCCAGAACTATATCAAGGGTAGCAACTATGCCAACGATCTGTTCCCAACCTTGAATGCAGCCAACAAGATTTCCTGGACAGGAACCGGTTCGTCAGCTTCTGATTGGGCTATTCTCTCTACTTTCGCCCGTTTGCAGTACAACTGGAATGATACCTATATGGTAACCGCCAATATGCGTGCTGATGGTTCTTCCAAGTTGGCACCGCATCACCGTTGGGGGTACTTCCCATCATTCTCTGGTGCCTGGCGCGTAAGCAATGAGAAATTCATGAAAGATATCAAGTGGATTGACGACTTGAAAATTCGTGGAGGCTGGGGACAGACCGGTAACCAGAGCGGATTGGGCGATTACAGCTATCTGGCAAGATACAATATCAATCGTGTGCAGTGGTTTGGCGAGGGAAATGATGCCAATTCTACTCCTACTTTCTCACAGGGCAATCTGAGCAACCCTGAGCTGACTTGGGAAACAACAACCCAGACCAACATCGGTCTCGACTTGACCGTACTGGGCAACCGCCTCACCTTCTATGCTGATTACTATTATAAGAAGACCAAGGATATGTTGATGAACATCACCTTGCCGGCAGGTAGTGCTGCAGCAAGAAACCTGACCTATAATGGCGGTTCGATGATCAACAAAGGCTGGGAGTTTGCCATCTCTTCACAGAATCTGACAGGTGCCTTGAAGTGGAATACAGATTTCAACATCTCATTCAACAAGAATAAGTTGGAGAGCCTGTCTCTGACTCAGGTATATTATTCAGCCAAGACTACCGATTTCGTCAACGAACAGGTGGTTCGCAATACGCCAGGTATGCCATTGGGCAGTTTCTGGGGATATGTAGCAGAAGGTGTGGATCCCGAGACCGGTGATATGAAGTATAAGGACGTGACCGGTGATGGGCTGGTATCAGCCAGTGACCGTACTTATATCGGTGATCCAAACCCAGACTTCACCTTCGGTTTGACCAATACCTTCTCTTATAAAGGGTTGAATCTCAGTATTCTTATCCAGGGAAGTTATGGCAACGATATCTACAACGTTTCACGTATGGAAACCGAAGGAATGTATGATGGTAAGAACCAGAGCACCAAGGTGCTGGCTCGCTGGAGAGTTCCTGGTCAGATTACCGATGTGCCAAAGGCTAAGTGGGATATCCGCAACTCAACCTACTTTGTAGAAGATGGCAGTTATCTCCGTGTAAAGGATATTTCTCTCTCTTACGATGTGCCTCGCAAACTGATTTCACGTTTCGGCCTGACCCGTTTGCAGCCATACGTATCAGCAACCAACCTGCTTACCCTGACCGACTATTCCGGTATGGATCCGGAGGTTAACCAGTATGGCAACAGTGGTAGTGTGCAGGGCATCGACTGGGGTACATATCCACTCAATAAGAGTGTAGTATTAGGTGTAAAAGTAGAATTCTAAACATCGACAACAATGAAAACATATCATACAATCAAGACATTGGCGCTCGGTGGCATCGCAATGTTCTCTTTAGCAAGTTGCTCTCTCGACTACGAGCCATTATCAGAGCCATCAGAAATAACACAGGGCGGTCAGACAGAGACCTCAACTGCCGTATTGAAGGACAAGGCTGCAGCAGATGCACAGCTCAAATCGCTCTATGAGTTATTCCGCAACCGCCAGGAGCATACCCATCTCGACTATCTTCTGGTAGGCGATTCACATAGTGATAATGCTTATGCCGGAACTACCGGTGCAGAGGTGGTACCTTATGAGACCAACTCAATCGATGCCAGCAACTCGGTATTGAGCCGTGACTGGAACCGCTATCTGGAGGATATCGCCAAGGCAAATGTGCTGATCAATGGTGTTGAGCAATTGAAGGAGAACGGTCAGATATCAGAAGCAGAATATCATTCCTATAAGGCACAGGGCGAAATCTTCCGTGCCCTGATGATGTTCCGAATGGCTCGTCTGTGGGGTTCTTTTCCAGTCATTACGACCATCGCAAAGACCATCACATCCGAGAATATCAATGAGGTATATCCTACCTATTATCCTCCTCGCAAGACTCCGAAGGAATGTTATGAGCAGATTATTGCCGACTTGACGGATGCTGAGCAGTATGCACCGGATAATGACAATTCCGACCGCACCAAGATGACCAAGACCGTAGCTCAGGCTATGCTTGCCAAGGTTTATGCCGAAAAGGAAGTGCAGGATTATGACAAGGTAATCGCTTATGCCGACAAGGTGATGAAAACAACCGGTGTAGAGCTGGAAGACAGTTATGAAACCCTCTGGGGCTATGATGAGACTGCGAAAGACTGCATGAAACGCAATACCAAAGAAGGTATTCTGGAGGTGCATTGGACAACCGGTAGCGGAAACTGGGAAACCTGGATGTACGGCCGTCAGTTGGACAACTGGGATTATTACTTTACCTGGGCAAAGTGGATTACTCCTTCACGAGACATCATCAATGACTTTGACAAGGAGGGTGATGAGGTTCGTAAGAATCAGGCTATCGTATATTATGCCTGTACCTGGAGCAACTATTATCCGGCTTCCAACTATCCGTTCATGTATAAGTTACGCTCTTCATATAATAATATTTACTGGGTTCGCCTAGCTGATATTATCCTGATGAAGGCTGAGGCGGAAGCCTATAAGGGCAATCTTGCCGAGAGTGCGAAACTCGTGAATCAGATTCGCAAGCGTGCCAAGCTGAAGGAACTGACATCCGACAAGACTGGCAGCAAGGAAGCTATGATAGAGGCAGTTCTCCATGAGCGCCGTCTGGAACTTGCCTTTGAGGGAGAACGCTGGTTCGACCTCTGCCGCAACAACAAGGTCGAGAAGTATCTCAACGGAATTGATAACCGTGACAGCGGACGCATCAGACAGGTGAAACAGTTTGACAGCAATTCATACCTGTTGCCAATCCCACAGACCGCTCTTGACCAGAATACCAATCTAGAGCAGAATCCAGGTTACTAAGCTAACCTGGATAGCTTTCAACTCAAACCGTTATTAACAAATAATAGAAGAAACGAATATGAAATACTATAGCAATAAACTGATGATGCTGGTCTGCGCAACAGCTTTCTCGGTGACAGCTTGCAGCAGCAGTAACTCCTTCTCAGATCCTGTAGACTTTGATACTCCTAGTGAGGCACCAAATCCGGTACCGGCACAAGGAACAGCCAAAACTTTCATTACCACAGCCGATGGAGTCTATTCTTTGTCACAGGGTGAGGTGAAGGTGTATAATGGTGTATCTATGGCACCAACCACCATCGAACTCGATTTGAACAAGAAGTATCAGACGATTGATGGCTTCGGTTATGCCATCACTTATTCATCCTGCTATAATCTGATGCAGATGAACCCAGAGGCGCGTCTGGCTCTCTTGAAGCGCATTTACTCTACCACAGAGGGTTATGGTGTAAGTTATGCCCGTATCTCTTTGGGATGCAATGACTTCTCTAGTACTGAGTATACCTATTGCGACAAGAAGGGCAGCGAGGCAGACCCTATCAGCAACTTCGCGCTCTATAGCGATGAGAACGATTATGTGATTCCGGTGTTGAAGGAGATTCTTGCCATCAACCCAAATCTGAAGATTATCGCAGCTCCCTGGACTTGTCCAAAATGGATGAAGGTGACAGATCTCAACACCAAGAATCCTAAGGATTCATGGACAGATGGTCATCTCAATCCTGATTATCGCGAGGCTTATGCCAAGTACTTCGTGAAGTTTATCAATGTGATGAAGGAGAAAGGCATCAATATCTATGCTGTTAGTCCTCAGAATGAGCCATTAAACAAGGCAAACTGTGCTTCTCTCTATATGCCTTGGCAGGAAGAGGCTCCTTTCGTGAAGGAGTTGGCCGCACAGTTTAAGAAAAATAATCTGCAGACCAAGATTTATGTCTTCGATCACAACTACAACTATGACAAGATTGCTGATCAGGAGGATTATCCTGTGAAACTCTACAATGCTATCGGTGATAACTTTGAGGGCTCAGAGTTGGTTGTAGGTGCTGCTTATCACGATTATGGCGGCAACAACAGCGAGTTGACTGATATCCACAACCAGCGTCCTGACAAGGAACTGATATTCTCAGAAACCAGTATCGGAACCTGGAATAACGGACGTGACTTGAGTAAACGACTGATGGCGGATATGAAGAATGTGGCACTCGCTACGGTAAACCAGTATTGCAAGGCTGTGCTTGTATGGAATCTGATGCTTGACAATAAGATGGGACCTAACTTGGATGGCGGATGCCAGACCTGCTATGGTGCTATTGATATCAATCAGAATGGTTACAACCAGTTGAGCTACAATTCTCATTATTATATCATCAACCACATGTCTAGTGTCGTTGCTCCTGGTGCGGTTCGCATTGGTAATACGTCCCGCACCGTTACTGACAGCAAGATTACACATGCTGAGTTTGTTAATCCGGATGGTAGTTATGCGGCTGTCATCATCAATGAGGGAGATGAGGCTAAGTCAATCAATCTCAGTGATGGTACTCATAATTTTACCTGCAAGGTTCCGGCAAATGGTGTCATCTCATGCAAGTGGAATAAGTAATCCATAAACTATTGTAAATGATTCATTAAAGATACGACCATTATGAAACATATCAGATATTATATCATGGTGTTGCTCGCCCTGCCACTGATGGCATCTTGCGGTGATGATGATTACAGTGCGCCTACTCCTGCCGGTAATCCTGTGATGAGTTATACGGCTCCTGCTGCAGCTGTATGGATGGGTGATGAAGTGGAGGTGAAAGTAAACTGCAAGGATGATGGAGGAGTGGCTCTCTCTACCTTGAAAGCAAACCTCCTGTTTAGTGGGCAGAGTGTAGATGAAACTACCATCCGTACCAAGGAGGCTGGTGAATATACAGTCAAACTGAAAGTGCCTTATGCACAGAATGTTCCTGATGGAAAGGTGGATATTCAACTTACTCTGCAGAATGTATCAACCAAATCGAATACAGAGACCTTGTCGTTTGATATCAAGCGCCCTCACTTCAACAATCTGCAGTTTGTGAGTGCTGACGGTATTAAATATGACATGACTGAGAAGAGCGACTTTGTTTATCAGGCTGTTCTTCCTAGCAGCAAGAAAACCTTCAAGGGATATTTTGCAACGAAGGATGGAAAGTTTGTCTTCGGTTCCAGCACAGGTAAGGATATCAGTTTGGGAGAAACAGGCAACTTCAACTTCACTTCTGAGAATATGAGCGATGTAGTTGTCACTTTCGATGCCAAGAACTATACGGCTGGTCCTACCGATGTATTGCCGGTTACTATCCTCGATTTTGCCGATTCTGATGCAGGCAAGACTTGGGTGGGTGATATCAAGCAAGGTGCTACCTGTAACCTTACTATCAACGGCAATAATCTGCCAGATGACTGGTATTATGACAGCGACTGGTTCCAGAAAGAAGAGGATGGAAGCTATACTTTCAAGGCTATTACCGGCAGATATACCATTCAGGCAGACTTTACCCATAAGTCATTCCGCATCTGGACTATGAATGGAAATGAGCCTATGTCACTGAATGGCGATGGTACGGGTGCACTCTGGATCATCGGTAATGAAGGTGTCAACAAGCCAACTTGGGAGGCTGTTAATCATGGCTGGTGGACAGGTGTAGATTCTGATGTCTGTCTCACTCCAATCAAGGATAAGGTATATCAGGTTACACTCACCGTAGGCAAGCAGCTCAGAGCTACTGACGTAAACTTCAAGTTCTTCGGTCAGGCAGCCTGGGGTATTGAGTTCAAGGGTAAGGATAACAGCCATATCATCTCAACTGAGAGCGAGGTATTCGGCATCGGTGACGGTAACGGTCACGACAACGGCAATGTTTTGTTTAAGGCTGCTCCAAACCTTTTGGGGCAGCCTTTTTTTGAGAGGTGCAAGGATGTAAGAACAACAAAAGTAAAAAAGAATATCAAAAAAATGCTTGAAAATTTGGAAATGTACCCAAAAAGCTATACCTTTGTCTCTTGAATGTCCTATACAGCAATAAGGGCTGGATTCAATGATTACCTATACATCAAATTATTATCAACTTATGCCAGAAAGATTATTATCTATATTGTATATCTGGTGTTTCGCTACACTTACATCATGCTTTGCTCAGAAGGAAAGCATCAGTGAACTGTATACTCAACTTGATCGGGCTATAGAGAAATCCCAGCACTATACCAAACTGAAAGAAAGCAGCATCACTCAGTTGAAGGAATTGATTCATCAGGAGAACAATCCGAAGTTGCTCCTCAATACTTATCGCAAGATCTATTCAGAATATAAGTCCTATCAGAGCGATTCAGCTGTGGCTTATATTCAGAAAGCCATTGTGTTGGCTCAGAAGGAAGGGCTTTCGGCCGAAGTTGCTGGGTTGAAAAGTCAGTTGGCTTTGCAGTATTCTACTGCAGGAGCTTTTGCTGAGGCTTTGGAGGTGCTCAATCATATAGATAAAAAGACATTGGATGAATCGAACCGGAAAGATTATTTCATTGCCTATTACCATGTCTATGGTGAGTTGGGCTTTTCTAATATGCATGTAGATACCGATTTAAGTCAGAATTTCTTTAGTCGTCAGAATGCATATCGGGATACTTTGTTTGCTATCCTTCCACATCATAGCGAAGATTATCTCATGCGTAAAGAGGTGATGCTTACCAGTCAGAATAAATGGGATGAAGCACTGAAGGTGAATGATGAACGGTTGAAATTATGTAAGGAGGGGAGTCATGAATACGGCATCGTAGCCTACTATCGCTATCTGATTTACCGTTCTCTGAAAAACGAAGAAATGAAGAAATATTGGTTGCTAAAATCTGCCATTTGTGATGTGAAGTGTGCTATCAATGATCAGGCTTCGCTTTGGATTCTTGCTGACTTGTTGAGTCAGGAAGGCAATGTTGAGCGTTCTTATAAATATATCAACTTCTCTTGGAATGCCAATAAGAGTTTTTGTACGCGTATTCGCAGTTGGCAGATTTCGCCAGTGCTTGGTACCATCGATCATAATTATCAGGCACAGCTCAAGAAGGCAAACCAGCGTCTTGTCTTTGCCATCATCTGTGTCAGTCTTCTGGTTCTTTCTTTAGGTGTTCTGGCTTTCTATGTCAATAAGCAGAAGAAATATGTTACCATAGCGAGAAATGAACTGAAGAAAACGAATGAACAATTGGAGGAACTGAATAAGAAACTTTCTGCTACCAACGAAATGTTGAAGACTTCGAATGATAAACTGTATGAGTCAAATGGTGTGAAGGAAGAATATATAGGTCAGTTCCTGGGAGCATGTTCTCATTATATAGACAAACTGGATAAGTTGCGTCTCCATGTCAATAAGATGGTAAAGAACCGTGAATATCAGGAACTTTATTCAATGACGAGAAGCAGTGAACTGAAGGAACACGAGTTGGGAGAACTCTATGCAAATTTCGATAAGGTCTTCCTGCATCTGTTCCCTGATTTCGTGGAAGACCTCAATAGCCTTCTGAAGCCGGAGGCACAAATCCATCTTACCGATGCAACAAAGTTACCGGCAATGGTGAGGGTATTCGCCTTGATAAGACTGGGTATTGATGACAGTACGAAGATAGCAGAATTCCTACATTATGCAGTTAATACGATATATAATTATCGGGCAAAACTGCGTAATGGAGCTATTGGTGAAAGAAATGAATTTGAGAAGAATGTGAAAGAATTAGGAACGATAAAAGGAAAAGAATAATATATTGAGCCCCTTTTTAAAGTGGGCTCAGTAAATGATGTAATAAAGTTGGTTAAAAATGTAGTAAATGCTTGTTTGCTTGTCGTTTTTTTAGTATCTTTGCGATGAAAAATAAAACTCAAGTGTGGAAAATGTGGAGAATTTCACAAAAGAAGTATCAGAAATGTGTAAACTTACACATTTTCCGCACTTTAACGATGGAGATGCTAAAAAATGTTTAATAGAATAATTATTCAAGAATTAAAACAATGGAGAGCTAAAAAAGACCGTAAGCCATTGATTATGCTGGGCGCTCGACAAGTAGGAAAGACTTCTGTACTTCAGAAGTTCGGAGAAGAATATTTTGAGCATTGCGCATATTTTAGTCTCAATGAAGAAGAGGGAGTCTGCGATATCTTTCGCAAGACCAAGAACCCGCTGCAAATCATCGAGCAATTGTCATATCTTACTTCAGAACCTATTTTGCCTCAGAAGACTTTGCTTATTCTTGATGAGATACAAGACTGTCCGGAAGCCATTAGCGCAATGAAATATTTCTGCGAAAAGACGCCGGAATATGTTGTGGCTTGTGCTGGTTCTCTTTTGGGGTTGGCTTTTGGTCATCAAGGCTTTTCGTTTCCTGTGGGTAAGGTTGACCATATAAATATGTATCCTGTCACTTTTTCTGAGTTTTTGGAGCAGCGAGATGAAAGGCTTTACCAATATTATATGTCAATAGATAGCTTGGAACCTCTTCCTGACGTTTTTTTTGATAGACTTTCTCAGGCATTTACTGCCTATCGTATATCTGGTGGAATGCCAGCTGCGGCAATGAAGATGATAGAAAAGGATCTGAGTGGCGTGGAAACAACTCTACGTAATATCTTGCAAGATTATTCCTTGGACTTTGTGAAGCATGCTACGCCTTTACTGGCTAATAGAATTTCGCATGTTTGGAAGTCTTTGCCGTCACAGTTGGCTAAGGAAAATAGAAAGTTTGTTTATCAGCTGGTTCGTCCTGGTGCAAGAGCGAGGGAATATGAGGATGCTCTTACATGGCTTAAAAATGCGGGATTGATATATAAGGTAAGCTTGTGCTCTACTCCGCAAGTTCCTTTGAAATCGTATGAAGATTTGAGCATCTTCAAGATTTATAGTCTTGATGTGGGATTATTGAGAGTGCTTGCTGATTTGAGTCCTGAGGCTTATCTGGTTGATAATCCTATATTTAAAGAATATAAGGGCGCTTTGGCAGAGAATTATATTCTTCAGAGTCTAGTGGCTAATGGCGTTAATTGTTCCCATTATTGGGCTTCGGGTAATAAAGCAGAAGTGGAATTTATTGTTCAGCGTGGTTTGGAAGTTATTCCGGTGGAAGTGAAGTCGGGTACCAGTGTCACGGGGCGTAGTTTGATAGAGTATAACAAAAGGTACTCACCTGGTTTGCGCATCAGATATTCGATGCTTAATCTCAAGAGGGATGATTCCTTTATCAACATCCCTCTTTTCCTGGCTGATAGAACGGAGAAACTGATTTTTAAATAATTTTTAATGAGAAAAAAGATAAATGGGTGAAGAGGGGTGAAGAGTGGGTGAAGAGATAAAGAAAACTCTTCACCTCCCGAAACCCCGATAAACAGAGGGGTTACGGGCGAGAAGGTGAAGAGTGAAGAGATAAATCGGGAATGCTTACAACTGATAGAACTTGGTGAATGCCTTCACGCAATATTCGTGGTCGATAACGCTACCGGTTTCGCGGCAACTGTGCATAGCGAGGATGGCATTGCCCATATCCACACCCTTCAATGGGATGGAAGAGGCGAGGATATTGCCCAATGTGCTGCCACCTGCCACATCGCTGTGGTTTACGAAACGCTGGCATGGTACACCGGCTGCATCGCAGATGTTGGCGAAGATGGCTGCTGATACAGCATCGCTCGCATACTTCTGGGCTGCATTGAACTTGATGACCGGACCACCGCCCAACTTAGGATGATTCGTAGGGTCGAACTTCTCGCTATAGTTAGGATGCCAGGCATGCGCATTATCGGCTGAAATCATGAAGGCACGCTCTACAGCCTGATAATAAGCCTCTTCTGTCTGGCTCTGTGACAGGGCGATGCGCTGAAGCATATATGAAAGGAATGGACTTCCGGCTCCCTGTTTGGTCTGAGATCCCGTTTCTTCATTATCGAAGATGGCGAGAACCTGGGTGGTATCATTGGCATCAGATGCAATCATCGCCTCTACACCAGCCCAGCACATAGACAGGTCGTCGAGTCTGCCTGAAGAGATAAACTCATCGTGTACACCGAAGGTGCAGGCTGGAGTGGCATCAGCCAGATAGAGGTCGAAATCAAGAACATCCTCTTTCTGGATATTCAGTTCGTCGGTTATCACATTCATCAGGAGATTACCCTTCTCCAGTTCATCATTGATGATGCCGAGGATAGGGAGCACATCCTTCTGTTTGCTCAACTTCACACCATCGTTCACCTGACGGTTGAAGTGGATAGCGAGATTGCTGATCTGCAGCAATGGGCGCTTCACATGAAGAAGGAGCGTCTGGGGATTCATTGCATTCTCGCCCTTCACGATAACTCTACCTGCCAGGGTGAGCGGACGGTCGAACCAGGTTGACATGATAGGACCACCATAAACTTCGGTATTCAGTTTTACGATACCGCCCTCGCAAAGCATCTCAGCATTTGGCTTGATGCGGAAGGTAGGCGAGTCGCAGTGGGCGCAGATCATGTGGAAACCGGCATCTGCCAAAGGCTTCTTTCCGATTTGGAAGGCGTAGATGGAAGAGTCGTTCTTGGTAACGAAGAACTTTTCACCCGCTTCAATCTTGCCCAAAGGCTCCTGTGGGTTCATACGGCGGAACCCGTTCTTCTCCAATTCCTCGGAGATATTCTTTACTGCCAGGAAATTCACTGGCGATGCGTCTAGAAAGGATAATAATCTTTTGATCATAGTCTATATCTTTATATTAATATCTTGCAAAGATAATAGATTTTTTTTTATTTTATCTCATTATTCTATTTGTTTTTCATTTTTTTGTATTATCTTTGTCCCCAAATAAGATCAATGAAAGAATTATGAAACGATATAAATCCTGTACTCTAATTATATTGCTGCTGTTGGCATCGGCTCTTCAGGCATATGCGCATATTTCCAGAAATATGTTCATGCTTTCCAATCTTAATACAGACAATGGTCTTTCCAGCCCTCGTGTTTATTCTATTGTCGAGGCAGAGGATGGTGCCATGTGGATAAGTACTAAGCGTGGAGTTGACCGATATAATGGGCAACAAGTTACCAATTATACTTTATACACAAAGATGCCGTATAGTGATGCCAGTGGTAGATGTATTAAACTGACTAAGGATGCGCAACATCTGATTTACGCCTACGACAACAAGGGAAAGGTGTATATATATGATAAGAGGAAAGATACATTTGTTTTGAAATGTAATCTTCAGCATATTTTAGGTGGAAGTATCGTGTTGAACGAACTGTTGGTAGACGAAAAGGGCAATTTCTGGTTAGCTATGGATAGAGGCATTTATTGCTTATCAGCAGCTACTGATGGAAAGGAGATAGTTCGGGAGACAGCTAAGGGTAGGTTTGTATTGAAAAATACCTATATTAATCATATCCAATTTATAGGTCAGAAACTCTTGATAGGAACATTTAAAGATGTTTATTGCTATTCGATGTCTGCCCGGAAGTTAGAAAAGAAGATTAGTGGCAGTTCTGTAGTATCCTCTTATCATGATATTGCGGGACATCGTATCTGGCTGGGTACTTTTCACGAAGGAGTTAAAGTGATGGATGATCGTACTTGGAAGCTGATAAAATCTGCTGATTTCCAATCTTTGCAAAACATTCCTAAAATTCCCGTACGTTCAATCATTTTATATGATAAGCAGACTCTTCTGATGGCTGTAGATGGAGCAGGAATATATGCTTATGACAGTTCGAATAAACAAACCAAGCTCTTGCTTGATACAGATGGACGTCCGGGTAACGTGCTGAATGGTAATGGATTATATACCTTGTGCTGCGATCGTTTTGGCGATTTATGGACAGGCTCTTACTCGGGAGGAGTGGATTTGGCAATACCGATGAAACATACATTGGAATATATCACACATGAATATCTCAACAATCAATCACTGATAGATAATTGTGTGAACGATGTTTTCCAAAGCCGTGATGGGAAAATATGGTATGCCACAGATAAAGGAGTAAGTGTTTATGATGCGCAGACTCGTCTCTGGCATCATGGATTATATAATAAGGTGGCGCTTACGATTTGTCAGACTGTAGACGGCAGAATTCTGGTTGGTACCTATGGTAATGGCGTATATCAGGTTCATGCTGATGGCACTAGTATGCCTGCTTATTCTGTGGAAACAGGAATGTTGAAGAGTGATTACGTATTCAGTCTTTTTACTGATAGCGATGGTAATATTTGGGTGGGATGTTTGGATGGAGATATGGCTTGTTTCCCTTCAGATAAATATAATTTGAATGGAACGGGAAAGTCGGTATTCTATCTGCCTGTCAACGAAGTGCAATGCATTACGGAATCACCGGATAAGCGTTTTATTGCTGTAGGAACTTCGCATGGAGGCTATTTGATTGATAAGCGCGAACCTTTGCATCCTCGTCGTTTCTTTTATCCTGAACAGTATCCCGGTAAAGACATTAATTTGTTTGTCAACAGTATGGCTTTTCAGGATTCCCGTCATATCTGGATTGGAACGGATGGAGGAGGACTCTATGATTATGATTTCCTGACAAAGAAGTTTAAGCGTTATACTAATCAGGACGCTTTGCCTTCTAATACTGTTTATGGACTTATAAAAGGTATTAATGGCAATTTGTGGATCAGTACGGATAAAGGTTTGGCGTTCATGAAACAGGGGAAGATAGTAAACCTCAACATCTTTAAGGGAATGGAACGTGAGTATAACCGAATGTCTGTTGCGTGTACTTCAGATGGCAGGGTGCTTTTTGGCAGCAACGATGGAGTTGTCGCTTTGACTCCTATGTTTGCCAAAGGTTTGAATTATGCCGCTCCACTTCGTATTCATAGTGTTGAGGTTGAAGGTGTCGAACGTTCCGATTACTGGAATGAATGTCTCTTTGAAATGTTGAAGGAAGGCAAATTGAGTCTTAGCCATAATGAGAATACGCTGGTTGTTTCTTTCGAGAGTATCAATTATCAATACCAGTATGATATTCAATATCAATATTATTTGGAAGGATACGACCGTAATTGGAGTAAACCATCTTCTAATCAGTTGGCACGATTTGTAAATTTGCCTTCGGGCAGCTATGTGCTTCATGTAAAGGCTATCTGCAGAAGTAATGGTAGAGAATTGGGAGAAACAGCTTTGGAAATTCATATAGCCCAGCCTTGGTGGAATACCTGGTGGGCATGGATTATCTATCTCTGTATTTTTGCTGCCATCTTATATTTTGTCTGGCAGTATTACAAAGAGCGCTTACAGCGAAAGTATTATGATGAGAAAATCAATTTCTTCGTTAATACAGCCCATAACATACGTACTCCTTTGAGTCTCGTGTTGGCTCCTCTTGATAATCTGGCTAATGATTCCAGCTTGAGTGAGAAAAGTCGTGGATTCTTGGATATGGCGCATCGCAACGGCAACAAACTATTGAAGATGGTTACAGAATTGCTTGACTTCCAAAAGGTAGAGCAGTCTGCCGAACAGGTTCGCCTGCAAGATATAGAATTGCCGATGCTTTTACGTGTGCAGTTGGAAAAGTTTGTATTGGCAGCTCAGGAGAAGCATATTCAACTGTGTATTGAAACGTGTCCGCAGCAACAGATTCATTCTGATGTCAAAATGATGGATCTGATATTGGAAAATCTTCTCTCGAATGCTATCAAATATACACCTCAAGGTGGAAAGGTTACGTTGTCGGCTTCTGTTGAAGGTAAGATGGCTATGATTCATGTATGTGATACAGGTATAGGTATTCCAAAGGCCGAAATTAAGAGTATCTTCAAGACCTTCTTCAGGGCTTCTAATGCGATAAATTCTCAGGAAATGGGAAGTGGATTAGGACTGATGCTTACACGGAAGCTTGTAGAGAAATTAGGAGGAAAGCTTAGTTTCGTAAGTGAGGAAGGAAAGGGTACTACTTTCTGTGTGAAGATGCCATTAGGTAATGTAACGGATTCTTCTGTCCGGCTTGTAGGAGAAAAGAAAAATGTTGCAACTGAATCTTCTTTAGCTGAAGATAAGCATGATGAAACTAGCCAGACTGTGTCTTCTGCGGTTCAGCAGGATGCTGATGTTTCAACGGATACACTTCTTTTTGTCGATGACAATGAAGATCTTCGCAAATATATCAGAATGACTTTTGGTGATTCTTATCAAGTAGTTGATGTGGAGAGTGCAGAGGCTGCCTTGAAATATTTGAAAGAGGGCGGGGTATGTGATATCGTTGTTTCTGATGTCATGATGCCGGGAATGCACGGAGATGAGTTCTGTCGCAGCATCAAGGAAAATAAGGAAACCTCATGGCTGCCTGTTATCCTGCTGACTGCTAAGGCTGGTCGTGACTTTATGATAGAAGGACTCGGACTTGGTGCTGATGACTATATAGCCAAGCCATTCGATACTGCTATTCTTGCGAGTAAGGTTGCCAGTATTTTGAAGAATCGTCGCCGGTTGAGTCAGTATTATATGGACAGAAGCCTTGCTCTTGTTAGAGGAGAGGTTGCTTCTGGGTCTGCTTCTTCCGAGCAGATTGTGGGTTCTGATTCTTCCGATGAACACTTGGAACCTACTGGAACTTCTGAAGAGAAAAAGGATGATACTGTCTTGAATAAGCAAGGCCAGACATTCGAAAATGTGGCAGAAGCTGTTCTGGATCCGCAAGACCAGGCTTTTGTAGATAAAGCTACCCGTCTGGTGTTGACTCATCTGAGCGACACAGACTTTAATATTGACCGACTCTGTAGAGAGATGGCGATGAGCAGAACGCTTTTCTATGGTAGGCTGAAGACTCTTACGGGTCAAAGTCCGCAGGATTTTATGCGTTTGATACGTCTGGAGCAGGCTGCAATCTTCCTGAAACAGGGGGATAGTGTGCTGGATGTATCTGTGAAAGCCGGTTTTGTAAATGTGAAGTACTTTAGTACTGTATTTAAAAAGCACTTTGGGGTTTCTCCAAGTAAGTATCTGTAAATTAGAGTTTTAAATTCAAAGAAAAGGTTTCTGCTTAGACGATATGTCTGAATTGAAACCTTTTTTTGTTTGTTATCTAACCCTCTGAAAGTTCCTTTTCTTTATCTTTGCAACCAGATTCTGTTAAGTAAGTCAAACAGTTATTTAAAAAACGAAACAATAACAATATAAACATAAAAATGAAAAGGAACTTTTTGAAAATTAGCCTCTTTTTAATAGGCGTCTTCACATGTTTCTCATGCGAAGCAAGTACATTGCCCTCATCCGGCAGTTCTGATGGTGTAGGCGAATCCATACCTACTGCCCAGCAATGGAATAAAGATGTTGTGGGGTGGAATCTTGGCAACGAATTCGAGTGCTCAGCTCCTGGACAGGATGGTGAGTCGATGCAGATTGGCAACCCTGATGGTTCTATCCATGCAGAGACAGCCTGGGGCAATCCCGTTGTTACCAAGAAGATGATACAAGCCGTGAAGAAGGCAGGTTTCAATGCCATCCGTATTCCAATCCGTTGGCAGTG
>OLGM01000714.1_pt1 | contig 18793 bp, 21 predicted proteins | sample 1606001 | NCBI WGS metagenome assembly OLGM01 (sample SAMN03283294) | human gut metagenome | biome: human-associated habitat; material: feces | host: Homo sapiens | place: Peru | collected 2012
TTAATTAAAGATTATGAGGGAGCGAAGGCTTCGGAGAGGCTCGTAAGATTTAATTAAGATTTCGTAGGTTACGCAGCAAGCCGAGGAATGAAATAAATTTTATATTATTACTCCTTTTTCAACGGCCCCAAAATTCACGCACAAAAAAGAAAGAACCAGCTAATCTTAGCCAGTTCTCCCAACTCGGAATATTAGCAATCCTCAATCACATCAAGATCATTAATAAAAAAGAGATTTCGAGGCATATACCACTTCATATACACCTTACTGTCATACTGTTCAGCCTTCTTAAAGCCAATCTTTTCCAGCAACTCCTTTTGCTTATGATTGAAGCCCTTTTTATAAGTAAAAATCTCATACTTATAATGACTAACACCAGCAAAACAAGTAATAGCCTTTTTCAACATGCTCAACCGAATAACAATCTCGTCGTCTTTCCTATTAACTTTTTTCATAATAATATTCCTCCTTGCCTAAAAATAAAAATAGTATATTTATATTATACCACTTTCCCCAAAAATCGTCAAAAAAAGAAAGAGTAGAATTCTCTACTCCCTCCTTAGGAAACTTAATTTTTCACAGTGCCAACAATTTTAACATTCACTGGCAAATAAAACCGAACCTTTAATCCATCTTTAAAAGGTTGTTCAAAACAGTTTAGTTCCTTAACTAAAAACTGTCTTTCAGCTTCAGTCACTTCCATTGCAATACATTGAATATAGTTGTTTCCTGGATTTATTCCAATAATATCACAAGACTCAACCTTTTCGTTAATTTCTTTCAATGTAATAATTCTTTCTTGGTCCATAAAAGTTTCCTCCTTATGCAATAATATTAATTATGTAACCATAATTAATTATACACCACTATTCAACTATATGTCAAGCATCAGTTACTTATTCAACCTTTTAGTCAATTCTTTTTTTATAAAATTCAGCCAATTTTTATGCCCAAAAGCAACAAAAAAGCATCCAGATACTTTCATACCTGAATGCTTTTGGTTATTTTATATTATGAGCAACGTCTTCCTTCGCATAGTAACATTATAATTTTTATCACAATAAGAATAAACAATACTATTGCAAGTATAATTATTGCAGCTAGGGCTTCTAATATAGTTTCAGCAACTGATGCACCGATTATTAAACCTAGTGTTAAAGTAAATAATGCAATTAAAATAGCTAATACTATAAATCTGCAACAATTATTATTTCTTCTTTTGTGATTGCAACATGTTATATTGATTTGTGGGTCCATATTATATCCACCTCCTATCGAGAATGGTTATATAATATAATATGCTTGTTTTGTTTTTTGGTTACATTCCCATTACTGAATATCCACAATCTGCGTAAATCACTTGACCTGTAACACTTGAGGCCATATCGCTAAATAAAAATGAAACTACATTTCCTACTTCTTCTTTGCTTACATTTCTTTTTAGTGGTGCTTTTTCTTCTACCACACCTAATATTGAGCTAAAATCTTTTATTCCCTTTGCAGAAAGTGTTTTTATTGGTCCTGCTGAAACTGCATTTACTCTTATTCCTTTTTCTCCTAAATTATATGCCAAATATCTAACACTTGTTTCTAATGCGGATTTAGCAACCCCCATCACATTGTATCCTGGCAAAACTTTTGTAGAGCCATAATATGTTAATGTAACTAAACTTGAATTTTCGTTTAGCAATTCTATTTCATTTGCAATTCTTGCAATTGCTACAAAAGAATATGCACTAATGTCATTTGCATGGGCAAATCCTTCTCTTGATGTTAATATGAAATCGTCTCTTAAATCATTTGTAAATGCATGTGCTATACTGTGTAAAATGCAATCTACTTTGCCATAATCCTCTTTGATACTTTCTAATGCTTTTTGTATAGATTCATCACTTGATGCGTCACATTGATATGCCTTTGCTCCTGGAATTTCTGATATTAATTCATTTACCTTTTCTTTTCCATCTGGTTCGTTATAAGTAAAAATAATGTTTTTTGCACCATTTTCGTAAGCAGATTTTGCTGCTCCCCATGCAATGCTCCATTTATTTCTTATTCCCATTATTAAAATCGTTTTATTTTCTAAATTCATTTTCTCCTCCTACATATTTCTAAATTTACTGTATCTTGCATCTATCAATTCTTCTTTTGAAACATCTTTATAATCATTTACAAATTTTTGTATTTCTTCTTTTATTTTCTGAGACACCAAATGCATATTTTCTGATGCTCCACCTTTGGGTTCTTTTAGAATTTTGTCTATTACACCAAGTTCATATAAATCTTGTGAAGTTAGTTTCATTATTTCTGCTGCTTCCTTGCTTTTGCTTCCATCTTTCCACAAAATACTAGCATATCCTTCTGGTGAAAGTATTGAATATATGGAATTTTCAAGCATTATTATTCTATCCCCAACTCCTATTGCTAATGCTCCTCCACTTGATCCTTCTCCTATTACAAATACTAATATTGGTACTTTTAAAGCAGACATCTCCATTATATTTCTGGCAATGGCCTCTCCTTGACCTCTTTCCTCTGCTCCTATACCTGGATATGCTCCTTTTGTATCTATAAATGTTATAATAGGTCTGTTAAATTTTTCAGCCTGTTTCATTAATCTTAGCGATTTTCTATATGCTTCGGGATTTGGCATTCCGAAGTTTCTTTCTAAATTTTCTTTGGTATTTCTACCTTTTTGTTCTGCAATTATAGTAAATGCCTGCTTTCCAATTAGCCCAATTCCTCCAACAATGGATTTATCGTCTTTGAAACTTCTATCTCCACTAAATTCTACAAATTCATCAAATATATTATCAATGTATTCTAACGCAGTTGGTCTAGATGGCATTCTAGCTAGCTTTACCTTCTCCCAAGCTAGATTTGTTTCTTCGTTTTTCATTTATTTATTGCCTCCTTTATGCATTACTAATAATTGATTTAACGTTGCTTTTAAGTCTCTACGATTAACAATTTTATCTACAAACCCGTGTTCTAATTGGAATTCTGCGGTTTGAAAGCCTTGTGGCAATTCTTGTTTTATTGTATCTTTTATTACTCTTGGACCTGCAAATCCTATCATTGCATCTGGTTCAGCAATTATTATATCTGCTAAACTTGCAAAACTAGCTGTTACTCCTCCATATGTTGGGTCTGTTAGTACAGAAATATATAGTAAACCTGCTTGATCTAGTTTTTTTATTGCACTTGCAGTTTTTGCCATTTGCATAAGTGATATTATTCCTTCTTGCATTCTTGCTCCACCTGATACTGAAAAAATGATTAGTGGTAATCTATCTTTAATTGCTTGTTCTATTGAATATGTTATTTTTTCTCCAACAACATATCCCATACTTCCCATAAGGAAATTCGCATCCATTATGCATATTACAGCTTTTTCTCCTCCTATTTTTCCGTGTGCCACAAATTACAGCTTCTTCTAGCCCAGTTTTTTCTTGCAATGCTTTTAATTTCTTTTCATAATCTTCCATTTTTAGTGGATTAGGCTGTTTTATATCAAGTTTAAATTCCTCAAAAGTGTCGGCATCAACAATTTGTACTAATCTTCTTCTACTTGATAATCTAAAATGATTTCCGCAATTAGGACATATACTCATATTATTATGCAGGTCTTCTTTATATAATATTTCTTTGCATTTATTGCATTTTACCCATTTGCCTATTGGAATATCTGGCTTATCTGTTTTAAATGTTTCTTCTGGCAAATTACTTTTTTTAATTTTATCTACAATCACTTTTATCTCCTAATATTTTAATTTTTCTCCTATAAATGATGTATCATAATTTCCTTCTTTAAATTCGTTGCAATTTATTATTTTTAACAAAAAATCTATATTTGTGTCTATTCCATCTATAACACATTCTTCTAAGGCTCTTTTCATTTTAGCTATTGCTTCTTCTCTATTTTCTGCATATACAATTATTTTGGCTATCATAGAGTCATAATATGGTGGTATTGTATAGCCATTGTATACTGCTGTATCTACTCTTACACCATTTCCACCTGGTAATAGTAGTCCTTTTATTTCTCCTGGGCAAGGCATAAATTTCTTTTCTGGATTTTCTGCATTTATTCTGCATTCAATACTGTGTCCTTTTATTTGTATATCCTTTTGAGAAATGTTTAGGTTTTCTCCTGATGCTATTTTTATTTGCTCCTTTACTATATCAATTCCGGTTACCCATTCTGTAACAGGATGTTCTACTTGTATTCTTGTATTCATTTCCATAAAATAAAAATTCTTATCTTTGTCAACTAAAAATTCAACAGTTCCAGCATTTGTATATTTAGCAGCTTTTACAGCTTTTAGCGCAGCCTCTCCCATTTTTTCTCTTAGTTTATTATCAACAATTGCAGATGGGCTTTCTTCTAGCACTTTTTGATTTCTTCTTTGCATTGTGCAGTCTCTTTCTCCTAAATATACACTGTTTCCACATTCGTCTGCCAAAATTTGAATTTCTATATGTCTTGGATTTGCTATAAATTTTTCCATATATAGCTCGTCTTCTCCAAATGAAACTTTTGCTTCTTGTTTTACAATTCCATATGCATCTTCTAGTTCTTTTTCGTTTTGAACAAGCCTAATGCCCTTTCCTCCTCCTCCATTTGAGGCTTTTAGCATTATTGGATAGCCTATTTTACCTGCGATTTTTTTTGCTTCTTCCAAATTTTTTAAAGCTCCATCTGAACCAGGAATTACTGGCACTCCTGCTGATTTCATTAGCTTTTTTGCATTTGATTTATTTCCCATTAAATCAATTACTTCTGAACTTGGTCCAATAAATTTTATTCCACTTTCCTCACAAATTTTAGCAAATTTCGAGTTCTCTGAAAGAAATCCAAATCCTGGGTGTATACTGTCTGCATGAGTTATGCAAGCCGCTTCTATAATGTTTTTTATATTCAAATAACTTTTAGAGGAATTGGCAGGACCTATGCAAATTGCTTCGTCTGCAAGTTTTGTGTGCATAGCTTTTTCGTCTGCTTCTGAATATATTGCAACTGTTCTTATTCCCATTTCTCTACAAGCCCTTATTATTCTTACTGCAATTTCTCCCCTATTTGCTACTAATACTTTTTTTAACATTTTTTCTCTCCTTTTATACTATTGCAAAAGTAAGTTCTCCTTTTACTGCTATTTTTCCATCAACTGTTGCTATTGCTTCTCCTACTCCAATTGGGCCTTTTCTTTTGATTATTTTTACTTCTAATTTTAATCTATCTCCTGGCAATACAGTTTTCTTAAACCTTAATTTATCCACTCCTCCAAATAGTGCATTTTTTCCCTTATTCGTTTCTTCCGAAAGTATTGCCACTGCTCCTGTTTGAGCTAAGCTTTCTATTATTAAAACACCTGGCATTATTGGATTTCCTGGAAAATGTCCTTTGAAATATTCCTCCTCTATGCTTACATTTTTATAAGCTACGCAACTTTCTCCTGGAACAAAATCTTCTACTTCGTCAATCATTAAAAATGGCTCTCTTTGTGGAATTATTTTCTTTATTTCTTCTTTGTTTAACATTTGCTCTCCTTTATTTTAAATAATACTTTGCCATACTCTACGGGTTCTGCATCATTTACTAATATTTCTACAATTTCTCCATTGTAATCGCTTTCTATTTCATTCATTAACTTCATTGCTTCTATAATGCAAAGTTTGTCTCCCTTTTTTACTTTACTTCCAACTTCCACATATGCCTTTGCATCTGGATTTGGCTTTGAATAGAATGTTCCAACCATTGGCGCTTTTACGCATTTATATTCCTCAACTGATTTTAATTCTCCTTTTTCCTTTGTTGCTGGCAATGTTGATGGCATTACTATTGGCATATTTATATTTGCTTCTTTTGTTAATTTTTCTTCTTTGTCTTTTTTTATTTTAATTTTAGTTCCATCTGGGAATTCTATTTCAATTTCGTGTAATTTAGATTCTCCCATATCATCCATTAATTTTTTTATATCTTTATAATCCATTTTTTCGCTCCTTTACATACTATATTTTTTAAATATTATACTACTATTATGTCCTCCAAATCCAAGTGAATTGCTCATTGCATAATTTATTTCTTTTTTTCTACCCTTATTTGGCACTATATCTAAATCGCATTCTTCATCTTTTACTTTATAGCCAATTGTTGGTGGAAGGAAATTATCTTCCATAGCCTTAATGCAAGCAATTGCTTCTACTGCACCTGCTGCTCCAAGTAAATGACCTGTTGCACCTTTTATTGAAGACATTGCAATATTTTTGCTATGCTCTCCAAATGCAGTTTTTACAGCCATTGTTTCATATTTATCATTTATTGGTGTTGATGTTCCATGTGCATTTATATAATCTATTTTTTCTGGCTCAATATTGGCATCTTTTAATGCATTAAGCATTGCTCTTGCTCCACCTTCTCCATTTGGAGCTGGTGATGTAATATGGTAAGCATCTGATGTACTTCCATATCCACAAATTTCAGCATATATTTTTGCTCCTCTTTTTTTAGCATGTTCTAATTCTTCAAGAACCAAAATTCCTGCTCCTTCGCCCATTACAAATCCATTTCTTTCTTTATCAAAAGGTATGCTTGCTCTCGTTTTGTCATTTGAAATACTTAATGCTTTCATATTTGTAAATCCAGATATTCCAAGTGGAGTTATAGAGGATTCAGTACCTCCTGCTAACATTATATCTTGGTAACCGTGTTTTATCAATCTGTAACATTCGCCAATTGAATGTGTTGCACTTGCACATGCTGTTGATATAGCAAAACTTTCTCCCTTTGCTCCAATTTCTATCGAAATATTTCCTGCGGCCATATTGTTTATAGAAAGTGGAATAAAAAATGGAGTTACTCTATCTGGTCCTTTGTTAATTAACACTTCTTTTTGTTGTTCAATTGTTGTAAGTCCTCCAATTCCAGAACTTACAATAACTCCAACTCTTGTTTTATCCTCTTTTTCCATATTTAGCTGGCTATCTTTCATAGCTTCTCTTGTTGCAACTATTGCAATTTGAGCATATCTATCTAATCTTCTGGTTTCTTTTTTTTCAAAATATTCTTCTGGGTTATAATTTTTTAATTCTCCCGCTAATTTTACTTTATAATCTGTTGTATCAAATAAAGTAATTTCGTCTATCCCACAAACTCCTTCTTTTATTCCTTTCCAAAATTCCTCTACATTATTTCCTATTGGAGTTATTGCTCCTATTCCTGTTACTACAATTCTACGTTCCACTTTTTTAGTCTTCCTTTCCTTATTTTATTACATAACCATTCCACCGTCAATATTTATTACTTGACCTGTTATATATGAGCTATCTTCCTCTGATAAAAATTTAACTACATTTGCAACTTCACTTGGAGTTCCCATTCTTCCAAGTGGAATTTGGCTTAATATACTTTCCTTTACTGTTTCATTTAATATATCTGTCATTTTTGTTTCTATAAATCCTGGTGCTACTGCATTTACTAATATATTTCTAGAAGAAAGCTCTTTTGCCAAGCTTTTTGTAAATCCTATAATTCCAGCTTTTGATGCTGAATAATTACTTTGTCCTGCATTCCCTACAATTCCAACAACAGATGCAATATTTATTATTTTTCCACTTCTTTGTTTTACCATATATGGAACAATATTTCTTGTAACATTAAATGTTCCAACTAAATTTATATCAATAACTTGTTTAAAAGCATCTTCTTTCATTCGCATAATCAATCCATCTTTTGTTACTCCGGCATTGTTTACAAGTACATCTATTTTTTCAAAATTTTCGATAATTTCTTTTGCCATTTTTTCTGTTTCTTCAAATTTAGATATATCTGCTTTTACAAATAAGCATTTTACATTATTTGCTTCTATTTCTTTTTTCAACTCTTGCATTTCTTCTGTTTCAGTCCTGTAATTTATTGCTATATTAAATCCAGATTTAGCAAGTTCTTGTGCTATTGCTTTTCCTATTCCGGTTGTTCCTCCTGTTACTAATGCAACTTTGTTTTCTTTCATAATTTCCTCCTATTTTACTAATTCTTCTAAGGTTTTATCTAATGTTTCTACATTATTTATGTTTAATATTTTTACATTTGAATTTATCTTTTTCACAAAACCAGACAATACTTTTCCAGGGCCAATTTCTATAAAAGTATCTATTCCATTATCTAGCATTGTTTGAATATCTTCTTTAAATCTTACTGGATTTGTTATGTGTTTGCTTAATATTTTGTTTATATCGTCATTTTCATCATATATTTTTCCATCAATATTTTTCACAACTGGAACATCTCCAATGTTTTTTATCTCAACTTTGTCCAATTCATTATATAACGCATTTGATGCTGATTGCAACTTTTCTGTATGAAATGGTCCTCCTGTTTTTAACTCTCTTGCAAGTTTTGCTCCTCTTTCCTTGCATATTCTCATTGCTTCAAGTACAGCATTTTTTTCTCCAGAAATCACAACTTGTTTAGGGCAATTATAATTTGCAGGAACCACAAAGCCAAAGTTATTAGCCTGTTTACAGGCTTTCTCAACCTCACTATCTTCAAGTCCAATAATAGCAGCCATTGACCAATTTCCTTTTGGAACCATACTTTGCATTAACTCTCCTCTTTTTCTTACAAGCTTAATTCCATCCTCAAATTCCAACATTTTAGCAAATATCAAAGCAGTATACTCTCCCAAACTTAAACCAGCAGTCATTTCTACTTTTATATCATATTTTTTCAAAACTTCCAATATTGCCAAACTCATAACAAGAATAGCAATTTGTGTATTTTTCGTTTCACAAAGTTCTTCTTCGCTTGCATCAAAAGTTAACTTTGCAATATCTATATTCAAAATTTCACCAGCTCTTTTATATACATCTCTAACTTCTTCATATTTTTCATACAAATCTTTACACATTCCTACACTTTGAGCACCTTGCCCTGGAAACAAATATCCAACTTTCATACAAAACCTCCCTTTGTTTTCTCCTATATTTATACACCATTTCCCCTTAAATTTCCATTAGTCTGAGTGGTCAGTTTGAAAAAAAGAAAGAGATACAATTGTGGACGGAGAAAAAACATTTCAGCAAAATGTTTTTTCTCCGTCCACAATCATATCTCCGGTCATACTTTTATTTATTTTACCATTTTCATCATATATACAGTTTCAAATACATTTATTAATTCTGAAATCACAAGCATTGCTCCACAGATTGATACAGCTGCTGCCGCTGCTTCAAATGGATTCATTACTACTATAATTCCTAGTATAAATGTTACAATTGCTAATGTTAGCATTGCAAGCCAGCTGTTGTCTGTTCCTGTATTTTTTATGTTAAAAGCTAATTGAACAGTTGTTATACTTTTTAAAACAATCCAAACTCCAATGGCAAGAGGTAATATGCTGTTTATAAAGCTTGGGTTAAAAATGCATACAAGTCCTGCAAGTAAACTTACTAAGCCTATTACTAATTGAAAATTGAAAAATTCAATTTGTCTACTGTTTGAAAAATAAGATACTGTTTGTATTACTCCATAAAATGCTAATATCAAACCCAATGCAACCATAACTACATTTATTGAAAGCGCTGGTTTAAATATTAAAAATAACCCTAATAGAATAAGTACAACAGATACTAATAAAGAATCCCTACTATATTTCTTTATAAATTCATTCATAAAAATCGCCTCCATTTTTTCTTAAATATATCATAAAAAATTTAAAATGTTAATATCTAAAATCAAAATATTTTAAATTATTAGTGATTTGCGCTAAGTTTTATTATTAAATCCATATTATCGTCTTTTGCAGCCTTATTTTTTCTTATTGCTCCACATTTTTTGCACTTAAAAATAATTATATATCCTTTTTTGCTATCAATTTCAAGTCCTATTGGTTCTAGGTCTCCATGGCATTCTTCTGCTCTATCACCTGGGTTTACATCAACATGTTTTGAATGAAGGCAAAATGGACAATGATTTCTGCAAGAATAGCCTAATTTTTCGACACGTTTTCCACAGTTTGTGCACACAAAGCTCTCGTCTATTTCTGTAAATAATCTTCCCATCTTATTTTTCTCCTATTCTTCAAATATGCTTCCACCAATAAATTCTCTAATTAGTGATTGATTTGGAATATCTTTTGCCGGTATTGATTCAAAATAGCTAAGCATTCTATGTAATCTTTTAGCTTCTGAATATTCTGGATAAGTGTTATCAATTTCAGCAAGCAATGGCATTGCATAATCTTTTAATACTCCAAGTTCGTATACAAGTGATGTATTAAACATTGCATCTGCTGTTTCTTGATATGGATATATGTTTAAATTTTCTCCTTTTATTACAGACTCCCACATTCTAAGAGTATGTAGAGCTGAATATCCTCTATAATTGTAATCTCTTACGATTCTTCTTATTAATCTTGTGTCTGTTGTAGAAATTCTATTGTAATAATCAATATTTAGCACAGTTAGTGCGCTTATGTACACTTTAAATTTCACATCTTTTGGTATATAGCTTGTTAGCTTATCATTTAGGCAATGAATTCCTTCTATAACAAGAATTTCGTCATTTGCCAATTTCTTTTTCTTACCATTAAATATCTTTCTACCCTGTAAGAAATCAAATGTAGGAAGTTCAACTTCCTCTCCTCTGATAAGGCCTTGCAAATTTTGGTTAAATAGCTCTAAATCAATTGCATCTATGGATTCAAAATTGTAGTTTCCATTTTCGTCCTTTGGAGTATTTTCTCTTTCTACAAAATAATTATCAACAGATATTGTAAATGGTTTTAGTCCATTTACTCTTAGCTGAATTCCTAACCTTTTGGCAAAAGTAGTTTTTCCAGAAGAAGAAGGACCAGCAATTAATACCATTTTTACGTTTTTTCTTCTAGCAATTTCGTCAGCAATATTAGCAATCTTCTTTTCATGTAAAGCCTCATCTACTAATATTGTTTCTCTTATTTTATCTTCTTTTACTTGTTTATTTAATTTGTATACTGTATTGATATTTAAAACTCTATGCAAATCTTCGTATTCGTCTAATGCCTTTAACATCTTTGGCTTTGCAATAAATTCTCCCAATTTATGTGGATTTTGTCTGCTAGGATATCTTAGTAAAACGCCTCTGCCATATCTTATAATATCAAAAATCTTTATATATCCAGTTGATATTGGCATAACTCCATAAAAATAATTATAATAATTTTCACAATAATATAGCATTACTTCTGGCTTATCTTTTATCTCTAATTGAAGTCTTCCTTTTAATGTTTTTTCTCTTTCATAAAAAATCTTAGCATCTTGTTTTGTCATCATTACTTTATGTATTTTTAAATCTTTATCAATAATCTCTTGCATTTTTTCTTTTATTTTAGCAATCATTTCTTCTGTTACTTCCATATTTTCTATTTCACATAACATTGAATTTGATAATTGATAATTTACTGTTATCAAAGCATCTTTGTACAATTCTGAAAATGCTTTTGACATTATATAAATTAATCCTCTTGTATAAATCCTCTTGCCATCTCTATCTGTTCCATCTATTAACTTTACTTCGCCATCTTCTTTAATTTCATAATCTAGCGATTTTATTTCATTATTAAATCGGCATCCAATAATATCTCTATTTGAATTTTCTACTTGTTGTTCAAAAATATCGATAATTTTCGTACCTTTTTCCACATTTAATTCACTTTCGTTGTATATGACTTTCATAAATTCCTCCTGTATTATTTATATATTTATTATATCCCATTTTTGTTCCTTTTTGGGTAATGTTACCAAAACTTAATTACAATGTAATATTTGTGTAATAATTGTCTAAAAATGTCGAGTGCCAAAAAAATCACCTTATCGGTGATTTTTAATACCTGCCAAACAAGGTGGGATACGATAAAATTTATGTAATGACGAATGAAATAAATTTTATCGTATCCCACCTTGTTTGGCAACCTCTATTTAAAATCAAGTTTTATCTAGGATTTCTTATTGCAGCTTGGGCAGCTGATAGTCTTGCTATTGGCACTCTGTATGGTGAGCAAGATACATATGTTAGCCCAACGTTGTGGCAGAACTCTACTGAACTTGGTTCTCCTCCGTGTTCTCCACATATTCCTAGTTTTATGTCTGGTCTTGTTTGTTTTCCTAATTTAACTGCCATTTCTACCAATTTTCCAATTCCCTTTTGGTCTATTTTAGCAAATGGGTCAAATTCATATATATTTTTTTCATAATAATCTGATAAGAATTTTCCAGCATCATCACGGCTAAATCCAAATCCTAATTGTGTTAAGTCATTTGTACCAAATGAGAAGAATTCAGCTTCTTTTGCAATTTCATCTGCTGTTAAACATGCTCTTGGTATTTCTATCATTGTTCCAATATGATATTTTACTTTTACATCTGAATTATTTATTATCTCATCTGCCTCTTTTGTAATTATATCTTTTACATATTTAAGTTCTTTTACTTCTCCTACAAGTGGTATCATAATTTCAGGTGATATTGCTAATCCTTCTCTATTTACATTTATTGCAGCTTCTATTATTGCTCTTGTTTGCATTTTTGCTATTTCTGGGTATGTTACATCAAGTCTGCATCCACGGTGTCCCATCATTGGGTTAAATTCATGAAGGCTTTCTACAACATTTTTCAAATCTTCAAATGTCATTCCCATTTCGTCTGCTATTTCTTTTATTTCTTCGTCTTCATGTGGTAAGAATTCGTGTAATGGTGGATCTAGTAATCTTATTGTTACTGGATATCCCTTCATTTCTCTGTATAGTCCTTCAAAATCTCCTCTTTGAATTGGTAATAATTTTGCTAATGCTTTTTCTCTTTGTTCTGTTGTTTTTGAAACTATCATTTCTCTCATAGCTCTTATTCTGTCAGCTTCAAAAAACATATGCTCCGTTCTGCAAAGTCCTATTCCTTCCGCTCCAAATTCATATGCTTGTTTTGCATCTCTTGGGTTATCTGCATTTGCTCTTACTCCTAATTGTCTGTATCTATCTGCCCATCCCATCAATGTTGCCAGGTTACCTGTTACAGTTGCATCAACAGTGTCTATTTTTTCTCCATATACATTTCCTGTACTTCCATCTAATGATATATAATCTCCTTCGTGATATTTATTTCCTTTTGCGTCTTGGAAATATTTTTCTTCTTCATTTACAATTAATTCTCCGCATCCAGATACACAGCAAGTTCCCATACCACGTGCAACAACAGCTGCGTGTGATGTTATTCCTCCTCTTACGGTAAGAACACCATTACATACATTCATTCCTTCTATATCTTCTGGTGATGTTTCCAGTCTTACTAATATCAAATCTTTTTCTCCATTTTTATGCTTTTCAACTGCTTCTTCTGCTGTAAATACAATTTTACCTGTTGCTGCTCCTGGTGATGCTGCTAATCCAGTAGTAATTGGTATTGCAGCTTGTAATTTTTCCATATTAAAGTTTGGATGCAATAATTGGTCTAACTGCTTTGGTTCTACTCTTAAAAGAGCTTCTTTTTCAGTAATCATACCTTCTTTTACAAGTTCTACTGCCACTCTTATAGCAGCTTCTGCTGTTCTTTTTCCATTTCTTGTTTGTAAAATATATAATTTTCCTTTTTCAATTGTAAATTCTAGGTCTTGCATATCTTTAAAATACTTTTCAAGTTTGTTTGCATATACAACAAAATCGTTGTAAGCAGCTTCATTTACTTGTTTTAATGTATCAATTGGTTGAGGTGTTCTAATTCCTGCAACAACATCTTCTCCTTGTGCATTCATTAGGTATTCACCAAATAATTTATTTTCGCCTGTTGCTGGATTTCTTGTAAATGCCACACCAGTTCCACAGTCTTCACCCATATTTCCAAAAACCATTTCTTGAACATTAACCGCTGTTCCCCAGTCATTTGGAATGTCGTTTAATCTTCTATATGTTATTGCTCTTGGGTTATTCCAAGATCTAAACACTGCTTTTACCGCTTCTAATAGTTGATATCTTGGGTCTTGTGGGAATTCTTCCTGTCTTTGATTTCTATATATTTGTTTAAATTTTGTTACCAATTCTTTTAAATCATCTGCTGTTAACTCTGTATCTAATTTTACTCCTTTTGTTTGTTTCATTTTGTCAATTTCTTCTTCAAACAAAGGCTTTGGTATTTCGCATACAACATCACTATACATTTGAATAAATCTTCTGTAACTATCATATGCAAATCTCTCGTTTTGTTTTGCAAGTGAAAGTACAACATTATCATTCAATCCTAAATTTAATATTGTATCCATCATACCAGGCATAGAAGCTCTAGCTCCTGATCTTACTGATACAAGTAGTGGATTTTCTACATCTCCTAATCTCTTTTTTGTATTATTTTGTAGTCTTCCAACAGCTTCAAATAATTCTTCTCCAATATCTTTTGCAATTATTTCTCCATCTGTATAATATCTTGTGCAAGCTTCTGTTGTAACTGTAAATCCTTGTGGTATAGGTAAGCCAAGATTAGTCATTTCAGCCAAGTTAGCACCTTTTCCTCCAAGCAATTCTCTCATGTCTTTGTTGCCTTCACTAAATAAGTAAACATATTTTTTCTTCATTGTATACCTCCTAAAAATTTCTTTTGTCAATTTTGCTTTTTTTATTATACCACAATAATAAAAAAAGCAAACATTTTTCATAAATATTTCATAAATATTTATTTTAGAAAAATATTCTGCTTGCCTTTTTGCATAATATTGTGTATAATAGATTATGCAAATATATGGGGATGTATTTGGTTTCGACAGTAATTTAGAAGTATGAATAGCGAGTGGTGGATGTTCGCTTCGGCCACCTAAAAAAAGCGAAAATTAAAAATAAACGCTAACGATAGAGAATTAGCATACGCTGCCTAGGCGGCGTCATCTTAATACAGAGGCCCACGGCTATATTAAGGTGTCGATTAGTGGGAAACAAATTTATTCCTTGCTTTTAGGAATAAAGGGTATTTTAAAAAGCTACTAAATATAGGTTTTGTTAATTAATCCTCTATTTAGGAAATTTTAAATAATTAACTGCACTCGGAGAAGTTTATATGGAAGAATTCCTGGACAGGGGTTCGACTCCCCTCATCTCCACCATCTTTTTGCAAAATAACTCTTGCATATTTTTCTAATTTATGCTAAGATAATAATTGCAAATATTTAGGGGCATAGTACATCGGTAGTATAACGGTCTCCAAAACCGCTGAGCTAGGTTCGATTCCTAGTGCCCCTGCCACAATTTTTCAACAAAAAGCGCAAATCTATAAATTGATTTGCGCTTTTTGTTATATATGAATTCTATAAACTCTCCCGGATTTTGATTATTTTTCAAGATGCTTATATCAGATTTTTTTGATTTTGTGCTAAAAAAAGAACCTGTGCTAAAAAAGTTACACTGGTTCTTTTACGTCTTAGTAATTATAATAATAAAATAAAGAATTAAAATTTAGATAGCCTCTTGGCTTTCTGTTTCTGGAATTCCGCTTGTTTCGGTATCATCATTTTGGTCTACTATTTCCATACTTCCGATTGATACTTCATATGCGACTCTTTCCTCAACTGATCCATCTTCGTGTTTCTTTTCATAAATTCTAGATTGAACTCTACCTACTATCTTTACGCAAGTTCCTACTTCCATGTTTTGGCAGTATCTTGCGTTACGTCCCCATGCGATACATGGGATATAGTCTGATTTGTTATAAGCTCTGTTAACAGCTAATAATAAATCTGCTATTTCTCTTTTAAATGGTGTTTGTCTGTAAATTGGAGTTTTACAAATATATCCGTTTAAAACTACTTCATTAGATATATTTTGTTTTTCCAATTCTTCTTGTTCGTCAGTAAAATCGCTTTCTCTAATTATGTCTTTGGCAAATACTGTTAGTATTAGTCTATTTTTGTTATCTACATATGTGTTGTATGATCTGAATTGACCTTTTACTACAATTTTTTCACCAATGTTTAAATCTTGTGTAAGTAATCTTTCTGATACGGTAATTGGTATTATGTCAGATGTTCCGCTTAGTCTTGGTATTTCCATTTTGAATATGTAAAATCTTTCTCCGTAAACTTCGTGACTAAATACTTTATCGCTTGTTACCTTTCCCACAAGTATTATGTGGTTGTTTTCTGTGTAATTTGTATCCACTTTTCTTCCTCCTTAATATATTTATCTATTGTAGTTTACTTTAATTGTTTTCCCTTTTTGGGATTACACAAATCCCCTTATGCTATATTATACTATACTTTGCTCGGTTTGTCTACATAAAATGCCATATTTTTTAAAAAAAGTCATTTTTTTACACTTTTTTTACTGGTAGATAAACCTTACAACGTTAGCACACATAGTAGTATATATGTCGCTTTCTATAATGTCGACATAAATTTCTTTTGGTTCTATGTTGCTTTTACTGTTTATTTGTATATTTCTTTGTATACATAGTAAAATTCTTTCTTCATTGATGCTTGAAGCTGTTACGGTTGCTTTTAGATTATACCCATATGTTATTACTGTTATGTTTATATTTTGCATTATTTCCATTTTTTTATATATGTCTGTATTTATTATTAGATATTTTGTGTTTTTTAGTATTTGTTTTAATACGTTTTTTTGATTTTCTACTATTTTATTTTCTTTATTTATAATTATACTATTGAATTTTATGTTTTTCATATTTTGTATATTTTCTTCTGTTAATATTATTACGCTATGTTTTTCACTGCAATTTTTTAAAATGTTTTCAATTGATTTTTTCAAAACTTCTTCATTTTTATTTGAAGTGATAACACCTATAAAAGCCATTTTATTTCCCCTTAATAAACACAGATTTTACTATTATCTTGCCTTGTTAAAGAAAAATTATTCAATAATTGAATTTATTGTATTTTGTATTTTATTATCTATTTTATTTTCTGTATTGGTTGTTGAAGCTTGTATAGATAAATCTTTTTCGTCTATATTGGCAGCTACGGCAAATAGCACAATTACAGTTGTTACAGCTACTAAATATGAGTATATTTTTGCTTTATTAAATAAAAATACCATAAAAAACCTCCTAAAATCGGCTTTGTAATTGTTATGCCAATTTTAGGCGGTTTATTCTTTTAAATATTAAATTTTTTATTTTCCATTAAGATTTGACCATTTATTATTGTAGTTTCTACATTATATCCTTTTGCATTATATACAATATCTGCAAATACGTCATTAATTGGAGTTGTTATTGGATTATTCTCTAAATTAAGTATTATTATATCTGCCTTTTTCCCCTCTTTTATACTTCCTATTCTATTTTCCTGACGCAATGCTTTTGCTCCATTTATTGTTGCCATTTTTAGAATATCGTATGCTGGCATTTGTTTTGGTTCCTCATTTATTCCTTTTTGAAGTAATGCTGTAAATTTCATTGTTTCAAACATATCCAAACTGCTTCCGCTTCCTTGTCCGTCTGTTCCTAGTGTTATATTTATTCCAGCTTTCTGCATATCATTTATTCTTGCAACTCCGCATCCTAATTTCAAATTACTTACTGGGCAATGTGCAACACTAATGTTTAATTTTTTCATTATTTCTATATCTTTATCTGTTAATTTTACACAATGTGCTAATATGCTATTTGTATTTCCTAAATATTTTTCTAAAACCTCAGCAGGATTTTCCACATTGAAATCTCTTTTTATATCTTGCACCTCTTTTGAATTTTCACAAAAATGCATTTGGAAATTTAATCCATACTTTTGTGCCAATTTTATTGCTTTTTGCACATATTCCTCACTACAAGTATATAAAGCATGAGCACCAACATTTATTGTTATTGTATCTTCTTTATTTGAATATTTATTTATTAACTCCTCAATTTCTTCCAGCTTTTTCTCTCCTGTCCCATCAGAATCCATCAAAGTTCTAGTTAATTCTATTCTAATCCCCATCTCTTTTGCTGCTCTTATTATATTTTCTTGCATAAAATACATATCTACTATTGTAGTAGTTCCAGTATATATCATTTCTTTAAAAGACATTTTTGAAGCATTATATATATCCTCATCTGTTAGTTTCTCCTCTTGTGGCCAAATTTTTTGTGTTAACCATTCTTGAAGTGAATATCCATCAATATTTTCCTTAAATATACTCATTGGTATATGAGAATGAGTATTTATAAAACCAGGCATTACAATTTTACCTCTTGCATCTATTATTTTTTCTACATCTTCTTGAATGTTTTTTTCTATTTTCTTTATAGCATCATTTTCTACTAAAATGTCTATATCATTTTCCAACTTTTCTCTATCAGGCTCCATTGATATTAATTTACAGTTTTTTATCAAAATTTTCATTACTTTTTCCTCCTAATTTTTTACCATTTTATCATATTTCATTTAAATTTTACATATAAACTTCAAATTTTATTCACATGAAAAACATATGACTTATATAAAATAAGACTGTACAAAGGGAGGAGGTAATAGATGAATGAATTTTAAAAAATAACACTTTACTTTGTAAAGGAGGAATGTTTATCGAATAGTTTACAATAAAATTAAGATTATATACTTATCAAAAATATCAAGAAAAGGAAGTGAATGCCTATAAGAAATATTTAGTTTTATAATTATGCCTAGAAATTAAAAAATAATTACCCTTAAATAAAAGAGCCTTCGAGGCTCTTTTATTTTTTACCCTCAAATTATAGAGTAGTTGCCCAATCGAGAATAATATAAAAATTTATGTAATGACGAATGTGCCGTGGAGTAACCGTACGAAATCTTAATTAA
>OLGM01000721.1_pt1 | contig 18651 bp, 7 predicted proteins | sample 1606001 | NCBI WGS metagenome assembly OLGM01 (sample SAMN03283294) | human gut metagenome | biome: human-associated habitat; material: feces | host: Homo sapiens | place: Peru | collected 2012
TTCACACTGCCGCTGTTGTATACGGTCAGCTTCCCGTCCACAGCAAGGCCGCTGCCGGTGTTGGTAATGTTTACCGCGCCCCTGCTGGTGATATCAGCGCCATTGTTAAGTGTAGCATTGCCGGTTCCGGTCACCGTAACATTGTCGGTGCCGCTGTCAACGCCCGGATTGCTGTTGACGATATGCACAAGAGTGTTGCCGTTGATGCGGCCGATGTTGTAGTATTGGTTGGCTTCAGCCTTTTTGCAGCCCACACCTCCGCCATACACGTTTCCAAAAATGTTGCCGCCGCGGATGTTGACAAACGACCGGTAGCCACCGGCACTGTAGCTGATAAACGAGCCGTCGGTCTGGTTGAGCGTCGAAGCGCTTGTCAGCAAGTCGGGCGAGTAGTAGTCGGAAGGTTTCACCTCTTGGAAAATGCCAACATTGGCATTGTCGCCGCCGCCGTACACGTTGCCGTAGATGTTGGCGTCGTCGGCAACCTCCACCATGGTTGTGCCGATGACACGCGCCACGGTTATGAAGTGGGTTGAAGAGGCTGTCTTAGGCTCCAGTCCGGCACTTCCTCCAAACACGTCGCCATGGGTGAATGCTCCGCACATATATACCTCCGTGTTGCCGCCAATCTGACCTGTGGTGTTGTCCTCGGTTGACGCAATGTCGCCGAAGCCGCCGCCAAACACACGGCGGATAAACGTTTTTCCGTCGACAGTGACTTTGGTGTTGCCAGCCACAGTGCCGGCATATCCGCCGCCCAACACAGCCCATACGGTGAAGTTGGGCACTCCCATCGAAAGGTCTAGAGAAGGAGCGTTTGGGTCAATATTGCCGTCGTGGCCAGGGCCGTTTTTGCCATAGTCGCCGTCAACGTTGACGGTTACATCGGTGCTGCCAACGGTCGTCAGCCGTCCGTATCCGCCGCCGAAGACACTGAAGTGAGGATTCTCGTTGTCGGTGTACGACTGTTTCCATTCGTCGGTTATCAGCAGTTCGTAAGGCGTCATGCCTTTCTGCATCATCACGGTGGCAAGGCCGGTGCCGTCGGCAGGGGTTGTTGTCATATTGCCGTCGGCGTCTTTGTATGTGCCCACGTTGCAGGCAAGATTGCCGCCGCCATAGATGTTGTGGGGATTCAGGAACTTGCCGTCGGCATAGAATTTTGATTTTTCGTATACAGTGTCCTCCGTGGCAGGCTCGTCGCCGGCGTCGTCGATGTCGGGGTCCCAGATGTAGAATATGTTTTCAACCGGATCCCACATCTTGAACCATATCACATTAATCGAGAAGCTGTCGTCAATCGGACCGTGGCCTACGTTTTGTGTGCCGCCCTCGTCCTGCGCCAGGGTCACGTTGGTGTTGCCGAGCACGTCGGCTGAAGTGACCGTGCCGTCGGTGATGTCGCCGTTTCCGCCTCCGAACACCTCTCCGGCGATGTTTCCGGCATAAATGTTGACATGCGTGTCGTTGGCAACCTGTGCAAGATTGCCGCCGCCGAATATGTCGCCGTAAATGAAAGGAGCCTGCTGTGTGCTGCCCGCGAACGATACGTTGGCGTTGCCGGCAACCAGACCCACCAGCTCAGGATGCTGCGTGAAGCCGTCGCCGGCGGCAAACGCTTGCGAGGCTGGGCGCAGACGGCGACCGTTGCCGCCGGCAAACACCGAGCCGCGGATGTCGGCGCTGTCGCCGATCACGACGTTTGTGGCGTTGCCGTCAAATTCTACAATCGCCATATCGCCTCCGCCATAGATGTTTTTGTAGAAAGTGCCGCCCATGATGTTCACGCTCGACTGTCCGTAGAGGCGAGCCATGTCGGAAAGCGTCTCTACGTTGGATGTGCCCATCTCCTTGGCGTCAGCCACACCGTATCCGCCTCCGAACACCGGGCAGTAGAAAATGCCGCCGTTGATGTTCAGCTCCACGTTGCCATAGGTCTTGCCGAGGGCTTTGTAGTTGCCGGAATTGCCGCCGTAGGGGTTCTGCGAATAGAAAAAGTCAGTGCCACGTCCGCCGGCGAAAATGCCGTTGGTGCAATGAAACTCACCGCCGTTGATGGTGATCGACGCCACTGTGGCGCCAACCTTTCCGTAGACATTGCCTCCGCATTTGTTTGGAGTGGCGGCGGTGCTCGACCATAAGCCTTTGCTCATAAAACCGCTTCCTCCGCCATAGATACCGTCGATAGGGTCGGTGGTAGAGCCGAACTCTCCACCGTTGATTACAATCTTGGTGTTGGTGTTGGTTGGGTCGACATCTGTGAACGACTCGAAATCATCGTTGTTGTAGCAGTGATACGTCACCAGACGGTCTTTTGCGTCGGCATACGGACCGTAGAGCATAACGTCGCCCGATTCATTCCAATAGGCGATGCTTTTATCGGGAGTGTGGCTGTCGGCATTGTCGTCGCCTTCGCCGATGCCGTTCATACCGCCTGCGCCAGCACCGTAGATTCCGCAGAAGATGTTGTCAGTCTTCGTGTTGCCGGCAGGCAGAATCTCGAATAAGCCGCCGTTGATGGTGATTTTGCTGTAGCCATAGAACGGGTTGTTGACAATCACGTTGCCGGTGTGTCCACGACCGGTGCTGCCGCCATACAGCTCGGTGACAATTACACGGTTGTCAATCCACTCGTCGTTGTTGTATTTTGAAGACGCCGGGTCGAGCAAGATGTTTGCACGTCCCATATAGGTGTTGTTTGGCACGTAGTAGTCAGTGCCGTTGTAGGGGAGGATGAAGTCGCGCTGCGCACCCAGCGAACCGTTTACGACACGCGCCACCTTTCCGCTTCTGATTATTATGTCGACATCCGCATACATGGCACCCTCGTGGCTTCCGGCGAGAATGATACCGGCATCGTAGTCGCTCTTGCGTTTGCTTGTCTCTCCCTTGATTTCCCTTTCCGGGTTGTGGGCGTCGTTCCATTTGCGGTCGATGTCCATCTCGATTGTGCACTTTATGGGCTGATTGGGAGTTCCCATCACTCCATTGTAGTCCTTCTCGGAGGATGTCTGACGTCCGCCCGCGCTGATTGCGGAGTATAACCCGGACTTGATGGATATTTTGAAACCCTCCTTGCCGTGAGGCATCGACTGCTCGAAAGCCTCGATTCTCTCTTTTCTGTCCAACGGATAGAAACGTCCGTCGTTGTTGAAACCGCCGAATATGTGGAATGCAGTGGTCACAGCGCCGTCGATGGTGCCGTAGTCAGGCGAGTTCTGCCCGAAGCCGGTCATCTGTATGCCTTCGCCCATCTCAAGGTTGTTGTACTGGCAGTAGATAATCTTGTAGAAATCGCCGCCGTTGTTTGTCACAGGGTCGTTGTTGAATGTGATGTATTCAAATCGGGTGTCGCCCCAGATCGGCAGACCCTTTTCGGCACCATAAATCTCGATAGTGCCCTTGTAGTCGGTGCCGTCCCAGTCGCCCGTGATGGTGGCGTTGCGGAAAAGAGGGGACTCTCCCTTTGCTTTAGCCCAATCGTCAAACTTCAGCATGCTTTTGCCTCTGTTGTTGCTGGTTATGTTGAAACCCGTGTATTGACTGTTGGTCACGTCGGTATGGCTTGTTCCCATCAGCACGATGATGTTTTCATCCCAAGTACCAGTCTTGGAGAGCTTGCTGTAGGCGCCTTTCCACGTCTTCATTGCCTGTGTCGGGGAGTAGCCCCACTCCTCGTTGTCGTTGTCTTCGCCCTGTGCGTAGGTTGTGCCGTTGATGCTCACCGCCTCAGGACATAGGTACACCACGATAGTCACTTTGATGTTTTTGTGGAAAATGATGTTGCCACCGCTCTTTACGGTAACCGTACAGTTGTATTGGTCCTTGTTGGTGGCAGTTTCCGGGCGTACAAACTCGTTGGACGTTTCCGGCAGCAAGGTTTCTTTGTTGTGCCATTCGTATGTGATGTCGAGCCCGAGTTCGTCGTTTGTGAAATGCTCTTTCGTGTCGTTTTTCACATTAACGATGTATGTGCCGGGCTTGGTGTCGTAGTCGAGTTCGGCAGTGATGCCGATAGCCTCGACGAGTACGGTGTTGGTGCGCTGGCTGCCGTCGACGGTCATGGCGTAGACATACTGGGAGTAGGTTTGTCGAGGCAGGGTGAACGGGTTGCAGGCAGTGCTGTTTACCTTTTCGCCGTCAGTGTTGTCGGTCGATGCATACCAGTTGTAGACATCGGAAGTGATTTCTCCGTCTTCTGTTGTCACGGTGAGCACATCGCTTGTGCCGCGCTCCGCCTTCAGGGCAATCGAGCTGAAAGAGAACCGTTTGGAAGAGTTTGAATATAACCACGGCCTCTTGTCGAGGTTGTTTTGGTTGATGTACAGGTTGTTGAGCCCGGCAAACGTCTTTCCGAACGGCTCTCCTGTGGTTGCGTCGGTTGCCGAAATGTCTTTTTCAACGCCGTATTGGTTGTAGGCGTAGGTGTCGGCAGCCTTGTTGGCAGGAGTGTAGTACCATGTGTCCTTCACCTTGCTTGCAAAGTTGTCGGTGGCTATAAACGCCATCACGCTGGCTTTTTTGCATTGGGTGGTGTTGGCGCTTGTCTTCAAGCCGGCGCCGTGCACATAGATGTTTCTCGGCCATACGGCATAGCCTGTTTGGTTGGCAAGTTTGCTTGCCGCACCGAAACCGCATGAAATTGTCACTTGTCCTTCCACACCGTTGAGTGCAGCATTCCGGAACACATCAATCTCCGTGTCTGCGGAGATGTTGAATATTCTCAGACTCACGAAGTTGTTCAGATATCCGGCTATACCTCCAATTCTGAATTTGGTCTTTGTCGAGAAACTCTCGTTGTTGTCGGTGATTTTTGAGTTGCGGATTATGATGTTGCTGAGTTCCGCGTTCTGGGTCATGTCGGCAACCACAATGCCCATCTTTACCGTGTAGTTGGCGTTGTTGAGAGGCATGTGTGCCTCGAGCTTCTCTATCAAGGCGTTGTCGATGATGAGGTTTGTGACAGCCGCATATTCATTCTCGTTGTTGCCCTTGCCGTTGAGTCGGGCGAACAGACCCCACGAAGCCTCTTTGGCTGTGTTGAAGCTCCATTTGATGAGCAAGTTGCTGACGGAGTGCCCGTCGCCGTCAAACTTTCCGGCGAAGAAGTGTCCGTCGGAAGCCTTCGCGATGCCTTGAGCCGTGCCGATAGGAGTCCACAGACCCTTGCTTAGGTCGATGTCCTTGGTGAGTTTGAAATATTTCTGAGAAAACATTTGTAGCTCGGTGCCGTTGTTCACTTCATGCGCCAGTCTTGCCAATTCCAAGTCGTTGCTGATAAGGTAGGGCTTTTCCTTAGAGCCGTCGCCCTCGGTGCCGTCGGGATATAGCTGGTAAGAGTCGGCATAGAAATGGTTGCCGTCGTAGTTCACGCCATAGGCTTTCGGCTCGATGCTGAAAGCGATGGTCTGCGATGTGTTGTCAGCAGACGTGATTGTCACATCGCCGCTCCGAGTCTTGTTGGTCAGCGGCAGCGTGATGGTCTGTCCGCTGTCGGAAATGCCGTCGGTGACACTCTTTGAGTCCACGTTCCATGCAAATGTGCTTCCGGCAGGGATGTCGGCGGAAACGATGGAATAAGCCACCGTGCCGTTTTTGAAATCCCATGAGGCTTTAATGTCGTTGCTGCTTAATCCTTGAGCCATGGTCAGATTGACTTCGGCAATCATAAGCATGAGCAGAGAGAAAAAAACTCGTGATATGCTATGTGTTGAATGTTTTCTCATTTTCCAAACACTTTATTGTCGTTATCTATTGTTAGTCTATCAATAATTGACCCGTATAGGCATCCTCGTCGGCAAGCACATACAGGTAGCGTGGCTGTATGAGGATGCGTATTGGGTTTATCATCGCAGTCTTGCCTGTTGTGAGGCTGCTGAAATTATCCTTGTTGATGGTTATCCCGGATGTTACGTCCTTTCGGGTGACGATGGTGGAACCGTCCTCCGCTATGAATTCCACGTCGTATTTGACGTTGATGACAGGCAGGAATTTGGCATCGGGTATGGTGTAGATGTCGGCACCCCATTGCGAGTAGCCGGCAGATGTGACAATGACGGTCTGGGTGTTGTCGTCGTAGTCCGCGGAGCCGTAGCCTTTGTAGGCAATAGGGAATGGTGTCTCTACAAACGACTGACGTTTGATGTCGCTCCATGTTATTGCAGAGGCAGACCAACTTTTTGATGTTGTATTCCAGACGTAGGAACGCGATATTGTGCACGATGTGGAGAAGCTGCCTGAAAGCGTCACGCTCTTGATGCGGAAGTGTCGGATGGCGTTCATCTTGGTGCCGAGCATGAAGAGCAGCTTGTAGCCGGTGAGTGTCTGGTCGAATTTCAGACTGACCGTTCCGCCTCCGTTGCTATCGGTGATGGCTCCTTTGCTGCTCGGGACGGCGCAGATGATCGGCGCTGCCTTTGTGTCGTAGATTACCGGCACATGGTTGCCGCCGTCGCTCATGGCGAACGGAAACGAGAGGGTATATGTGTTGTTGGCGGTGCGCAAAAGAGTGGCGCCGCCGGTATATGGCATATATGCGAAGAAGTCGAACGACGAAGCCTTGGTGTATTCAGTCCAACGCTTCTTTGTCGCAGTGTCCCAGCCGTATGTCGCTACGTTGTAGGTGGCAGTTTCATTGTTGAATATGGTGTTTGCAGCCGACGCATAGCGTTTCGGCATGTCGTAGTATCCGAACGTGCCCATCGTTGCGGGATGGCGCGTAGGGTCGTAGGCCTCGTAGGGGTTGGCGCGTGTCGCTGTTTTTTGCGGTTGCGCCGAGAATGAGATGTATCCGTGGTTGTCGGCTTGCTGTATGGGCATGTCGGAACCCTCGCAGGCAGAAAGCGTTGCGAGAAGCGCGATAGCGGTTATTTTTGAGATATGTTTCATTCTTGTAGTCAATTCTTTTTACCAGTCTTCAGTGCCTGAGCCGTTGTTTTTTATGTCGGCGCCGGGAAGCCATTGCTCCACCATCAAATCGTTGAAAGAGATGCTGTCGCCAGTGTCTGACAATTTGAAAATGTATGTGTATTGGCAGCCCGCCTTCCACTGCATGTATTGCGCCGGCACTGTAGCCGACACCGTTTTTCCGCCAATGTTGATGGTTATGGTGTATGCTCCCTGTTCGTAGGGGATGTTGGCGAGCGGCGGCACGTAGTACCATTTATTGTAGAGAGTAGGGTCTTTGAGGATGTGTATCTGGTCGCCAGCCTCCTCGTAGGGAGTGGTGAGAACCAGGAGTCCGGACGCATCAGCCGCTTCCGACTTCGACATCGTGAGAGTCGGAAATGTGCCGACCGGAATTCCGGTGAGCGGATATGCGGCGTCGATGGTGCCGCGGAGAGGGGTGTCGGCATTTGCCGGGGTGTCGACGAAACGGCTGTCGCGGAACTTGATGTTGCTTATCGCAACGTTGGTCGTTCCGTCAGGATAGGTGAAGCGGAAGCGCACCTTTGCGATTATCGGCACGAAAGTCAGAGTGACACACGACCCGTATGCCGGCGACGTCGACGAAGGGGAGGCAAGCCAAAGGCGGCTTGCGTATGGTGTTGAAGTAGCGGTTGCTGCTTCAGAATATTCAAAATTAAAAGACAAGGTAGCGGTAGCGTTGTCGCCCGAGCTGACCGAAGTCTTTACATCTGGATTGAAGGGACTGTATGCGAAAAAGCGGTAGCTCGTTGCCGAGTAGTCCCAATATTTTATTGTTTGCAGGGTGGCAGTTATAGGATTTTCAATGCCAGCATATTCCCAGTCGGCAGTGTTTGTCGTAGAGCTGCCGGCAGAGCCCTGATTGTATGACATTTTATATCCGTCCATCACAATTTGCGGCGATGACGGGTTCGGGGAGTTTGTTGTGGTTTTATATCCCCATGTGCGGAACGTCTGGAAGATAGTCTCGAGACCGTTGCCCGCTGCTTTTGTTTTTGCATCCTGCCAGTTGTTGTTGGTGCTGCTGAAGGCGATGCTTGTCTGTGTATTGTCCGGTTCGGGCACTATTGGTTCGTCCGGCTCGGATTGCGAGCAGGAGAATAGGAAAAGTCCCAACAGAGAAAATATTAGGATGCGATGTTTCTGCATGTCTTCTTGTTTTTTTTAAAGACGGGCGGGGTAGAAACCCCCGTCCGACATATAAATGTGTCCGAGGCGTGTGAAAACACACCTCAGACACAATGTTTTTAGTCAGAATCCAAGGCGTGGGCCAAGGAGAAAGAATTAGTTTTTGACAACTTTGACAATCTTGTATGACTTTTTGGCTCCATTGACGTATTCAACAGCGTAGTATGTTTCTGTAGCCGGGTCGGTGACAACACCTGTCCACTTGAGAGCATTTACGTTGAGAGTGTAGCCAGGACCTGCCGGAACAGAAGTTACAGTAGAGGCAACACCATCAGCAGTCTCGGTTACAACCATCTTCTTGCCTGCGTAGTCGGTAACAGTCCAAGTCTTTTTAGCAGTGTCGTTTGTTCCTTTCACGAGAGCGTTGGCAACACTTGCCTCGTTGATTGTCTGAGTGGCACCGTCTTCGAGAGTTACGGTGTACAATTTCTGAGGAGCTACAGTAGCGCCGGCAGAATATACAGTTGCATAGATGTCGGTGCCGTTAACATATTCGTTGCCGTTGGTAGTAACCTTGTTGTCCTTGTAGCCGTATGTAGTGATGCTGTTGTCAGAAACAGTGGTGATTGTTTCCTGGAGACCGTTTGCCTCATCGTCAACAACAACAGCGTCGAAAGAAATGGCAGTCAAACCAGTGCTTGTGCCGCCGGTAGAACCGTTGGTGTTCTGAGAAATCTTGAAGATGTAAGTGTAGGCATATCCAGACTTCCATTCAGTGTATTCGGCAGGAACGGTTGCAGTGGCACCCTTCACGTTGATTGTCTCTTTAGAACCGTCGACAGAAGTGAGCTTGTAGTCGATGCGCAGAGTGATGGCGCTTGCCGCACCTTCCGACGGAAGCACGTTCTGATAGCCGGCGCCGCAGTAAGAAGGTGTCGCAGCATTCTGGCTGAGGTATGTTGAGCCTGCATTAATCGTGCCTTCGGCCTGGTTGTTGTAGTTGACAGCGCCGAATCCTTTAGAATCCAATACGCCAGTCTCTCCTGCAGTTGTTGATGCAGTGAATTTTACGTGAGCCTTGTTGTAGTCTTTCTCAGCAGCGTGGTCGGTACCTGTTGTAGGGAAGTACACTGTCAATGTTCCGGAGTTGTTGAATTTTCCGATGAGTGAGCCTTCCGGGTTGTCGGTTGTGGTGCTTGTTGGGTCGGTATAGAACTTCACGTCGCTGATCACATAACCTGGAACAGTCTCGAAGAGAGCCATGCGCACCTTGCTGGCAAGGTGACGGAAGGACATTGATACAGAGGCATCGTTGTAGTTAGGCTCAGTAACGGTCTTCATGTCGGAAATGTAGCACTCGCTGAGAGTGTTTACGTTGCCGGTGAGAGTGTAGGCGGCAGTGGCGAGATTGTCTTTGTCGACGTGTGTCGGAGTGGCGTATTCTGACGCCGCATCTTTTTTACCCATTGAGAAAGCTATGAAATCGTAGGATTTGCAAGAGTGGTCCCAATACTTGATGGTCTGCTGCGATGCTCCGCCCTGTGCGAGAGATGCGGCAGGTTTGGTGCCCTTTACGTTCATGTCTTGATTTACATATTCCCAACCAGCACGGTTTGACTCTGTAGAGAATGCTGAACCGTCTTTGAAGTTCACGTTGTAGTGGTCGAATGCATAATTTTCGTTGTTGGCTGCATCTTCATTGCTTCCTTTGAAACCGACAACTACAAAGTTGTTTTCGAGAAGTTCTGCGGCTGCGTTGCCCTTTGTTGTGGCGCGTGTGATTTTGCCCGTGTCGCCACCGAAGTTGATTGCGGAGGTGGCTCCATTTTGCTCATTTCCCTGAATTTCTCCCAAGAAATCGTCGCTTGAGCAGCTGGCGAGAGCCAATGCCGAAGCGGCTGCGATAAAAAATTTGTTCATAAATTAAAAAATTAAAATAGTTCGTATTGTTTATTATATATTAAATTTATTATTGATTACATGTCGAATATCCATTCTTTCTCTTCGTAGTCCTCCACCACAGCATCGAAGCCGGAGCCTCCGGACCGGTTGGGGACAGGCACCTTGTCCATGTCGAGCTCCACCGTGATTACACCTCCCCGGAACAGCCGTCGCGCCTGGTCGGTGACGTCAAACACGAACGTGGAGTCTTTGCCGTTGTAGAACTGCATTTTCACGTCAATATAGTGGCGGTTGTTAAGGTCGGCGTTCTTCACTTTCTGCAGCGATTCCAGATATGCCTTCGCGTCAAGTTTGCTCGGGTTTAGTTTCGGGATGCCGAAAGTCAGCACCTTTCCGCCTATCACGTCGACCTTGTCGCCGTTCTTGTCGGCAACGTCCTGCTTCATCCGCATGAAGAAGTTCACGGTGATGGCGTCAGCCCCCGTCACGCCTGTGTTGAGGTTTACGGAGCGAGCCATACCGCTTAGATTGGCGTTCCCCTCTACGGCTGTCACCTTTCTGCCGTTGTGGTCGTTGTTGCGCAGAATCACTTGTACCAAATAGATGTAGGTCACTGGCTGCAGCTCCATCTCGAGCTGCCGTACCCAGCAGTTGCGGTTCTCGTCGAACGTGAATCCGTCCAGATTCTTGTTTATCTCAATTCCTCCATGGTATCCGGCAAACAGCTCCTCCGGCTGATAGAAGGAGCGCGTGAACTGCGGCGAGTTGTAGAGCGCCGGGTATATTGTCTGTCCGGTGTAAGCCGTGACGTGGTCGTAGGTGGTGTTCTCATCAATTCGCACACTCTGTACCCCGTCGGGAGTGTTGATGTTGTTCCATGCAAGGATGTCCCAAAAGCCGAAATCGTATTTGGCTTGGACGTGGTTGCCGACGATTGAGTGCCTGTAAGGGGCATTGTGAACACCGAACTGGACGTTGCCGGTGAAATAGCGGCGCACCTCGAAGGCGTCAGGCTCTGTGTAGCCGATAGTGCCGAACATTTCCTTGTCGGTGTTGTCCCATCCGTAGATCCACTCCGCTTGCCAGTCGTATTCGGTGTCGTACTTGAAAATGTAGTTCCATATCACTTTCAAGTCGAGGTCGACTGTCGGGATTTCCATGTCGATGTCGGCGCCGCCCTGGTGGAGATGGAGCTTAGGCTCGCGCACGCATCCCGTTGCGACAAGGCATAACAATGCAAAACACACGACGACAGCCTTGTTGCAGGCTTTGCGGCTTGCATCAAGGATGATTCGTGATATGAGTTTTGTTATATTGCGCATTGTTGTTATGTTTTGTCTAATAGTTGATTGTCGTTTCTCGGTTTCTGAAACTTACGCCTTTTTTGTTGTTGCGTCTGTAGAGCAGGTCGTAGCTGAGCGTTATCTCCACTCTTGTTGGACCGAGCCACGAGAAGCGGTGCTGCCTCTTTTGGAAATCCTTGGCATCGCCGTACCACTTGTAGTAATATTGCTCTTTGTCGGTGTCGGGGTCTACGGGGCATTTCCACTGATAGGGGTCGTAGTTGGTGCTGAGATATCCCGCCTGCAGTCCGAACTCCAGCTTCCAATGTCCGGAGCGACCTAACGGGACGACATAGCCTATACCCAAACCAGCGCCCCAGCCTTCGCCTTCCCATCCGCGTTTCTCATCGAAGCAGATGTTGTATAGGTACGCGTGCGCGTATAGACTGAGGTATAAACCTCTGAAAGCCGCGCCTTCTCCCGGTTTGCGTTTGCGGATGTCGCCGCTGCGCAGATAGTAGCGGGTGTGCAGCTGATAGTTCCTAACCTGAAAATATTTATGCTCATCATAGTGCTGCCACCACGGGCAGTCGAAACTTGCACCGTAGGTGAAATGACCATGAAGCGGATAGTATTCTAGAGCAACGTTGGGGATGGGGCAGAATCGGTCGTAACCTGGCATATAGGCGAAGTCGAACAGCACGTTTGACTTCACGCTCAGCACCTCGCGACGCGGCAAAGCCGAGGCGGGTGTTGTCGCTGGGATGATGTATGCCGGTGTGATGTCGGCGGTCTGAATGTGCAGATGGCAGTCGGCGACAGTTGCCGGAATGGTTGCTGCTATAGGTCGTGGAGCCAGGTCGTTGCTGTCGATGTTGGCAAGCCTTTTGTCAACGACAATTATTCTCACTGCGCGCAGTTTCGGGAAATATTCTTTCAGCAGGTAGCGCCATAGCTTGCCGCCGTCGTGCCGCTTCATAGCCGCCTTAAGACGTTGGGTGTCGTTGGCGTAGAGAGTGATTAAGGAGTCGACGTCATGGAATTTGGCGTCGTGTTTCAGCATCATCATGGTGTAGAGCAGGTCGTAGTCCTCAGCCACAACGTCGTATTGGATGTGGTCGGTGCCGATGCCGTAGCTTCGAAGCAGAGCGTCGACCGATGCGCGACGTTGGTTTGCCAGACGACGGTTGTTGTCGTATGGACCTTCTGGAGAAGCGGCGGCACGTCCGAAAACAATACCCCTATCTCCCAGCCTTTGAAGCTCTGGGATAAGCACATCGGTAATCCATTCTCTATCTTGGTCGCTGATGCTGATTCTGTTTACAACAAATTTTATTGGACACGAATTTTGGATAAAGATGCTGTCGGCGGTTATTCCTTCAGCAGCCATATCCATTGCGAAACCAATAATTATTGTAATTATCAGTCTGATATATCTCACTCTTTTTTACCTGTTCTTTTAAACCTTTTTATGCCACAAACACTGATTAAAGTTGGGAAGTATGGTGCTGTGACGTACCTATATTAATTGTTAATGTGTTGATTAAAATATAACCTGCTTTTAATAGCGAATGCAAATTTACAAAGAATACAAATATGGGGGGGGGGAAATCTAAATATTTTTTGTTGTTGATACTGTTATTTTATGTTAACGAAGCTTTGGCTTGGAGATATTCGGCGAAGATGCGGGCTGCGCTCTCCACCTTGGCAGCGCAAGGACGCGACCTGTAGTATTCGGCTGTGCGAGGCGATGCCTCGTAGGTCGACACTGCTTTGTCGTGGCCTTTCAGTCCGAGAATTTCGGCGCAGATGAGCGAGCCGTTTTGCTCGCGCGATTTCTCAAGAAGCTGCTGCACGACCTTGTAGCAAGCCGATTTGCCTTCGCGGTCGGCACCGTCGGTCTGACCGCAGTCGAGACCTGCCAGCGCCACAATGCCCGACACGGCGCCGCACATCATGCGAAGCCTCCCAACGCCGCCGCCGAAACCTGCGGCAATGCGTTTTGCGAGGTCGTCGCTGAGTCCGTAGATGTCGGCGAAAGCCGCCACCACTGATTGGCAGCAGCCATAGCCTTGCATAAAATTGTCGACAGCGCGCTGCACGCGCTCTTCAAGTTCCGGTGATAAGGTAGTATAGTCCATAGTTATGAAAACAGTTCCATTTGTTCTGGAATGTTGGGGTTCGCGTGACTCTTTTCCGGTTCTTTATGATTCTCTATTTCGGGTTCTTCAGGCTCTTCGGCAACGATTGGAATTGCGTTTGTCGGCGGTGTGGGCATCAGCCAGTCGGAATATTCGGTTGTGTAGTCGATGGCAGATATTCCCGACAGCGGAGCCGCATGGTGTTGAGCCTTTTTCTTGGCTTTCTTTTCTGCCTTTTGGATTGAAATCTCGTTTTTTGCTGATTCCAGCTCGTCTTTCAGCGCCACAATCTGTTGGCGGAACTCCTGCTCCTTGTCGGCATAGTGCTTTTTGTTGCGTTCCAATTCCTTTTTCAACTGCTCGTAGACAGAAGAAATCTCGTCTTTCGTGCTGTTGAGGTCGTCGATTTGCAATTGTTTTTGCGACAGCTCATTGTTGAGTTTCTCCACGGTGTCTTCGAGCTTGGCGCGAGTGACTTCGATTTCAGCCATCTTTGCGGTGTCGCCGGTCTCGTTAAGTTTCTCGTGCAAGGCATAGAGCTCGTCGTTCTGGCTTTGGATTGTGGACCGCATGCTTGCCAACTCATTGTTGCGCACGGCAAGTTCGTTTTGGAGCTTTTCCAGTTCCTCGCTGCTTGTCGCTGGGGCATTTTTCAGCGCTAACTTTTCATCTTCGGCTTCGGCGAGTTTGCGTTTTGTCTCTTCCAGCTCTAAGGTGGCCTGCGAGAGAGCTGTAATGCGTGCCGTCAGCGCTTCTGCTTCGGTTTTGGCGTTGCTTTTTATGGTCTCGAGTTCGGCGTTTAGACGCTCGATTTCCGCCTCCTTCTCGTTTGCGTTGTCGGGTTGTGATGACAATTCGGCAATGCGCGCCTCCTTCTTCGCCACGTCTGCTTTGGCGGCAAGGATTTGAGCCGCCGAGTCGGTGGCCTTGCGTTCGGCATCGGCTTTGATTTCGGCAATTTCGTTTTGCAGATTCTCGTTTGCCGCGCGCAAGTCATCGTTGTCCTGTCGCAATGCCTGCAGCGCCTCATCGTTGACAGCCGCCACTTTGATTTTGTTCATCAGACTTTTGCATTCCAGCTGATACTGCTCGCGTTCAGCCTCCGCTGAGGCAGCGCGGTTTTCCAATGTCGATATGCGGTCGTTGAGCGTGGTTTTCTGCCTGTCAAGGCTTAGAATGCGGTTTCGCAGCTCTTCGTTTTTCGTCTTGTATTCGTTCATCTGCTTTGAAGCCTCCGACGATTTGTTGGCAAGGTCCATACGGTCTTTTTGCCATTGCTGGCGAGCGGCTTCCTCCGCCTCCTGTTTGATTTGTTGCAGGAAGTCGGTGAGCGTTGATCCGATGAGGCTTCTAACGTAGTTGGCTTGCGCGTCTTTGTCGATGCATTCACGCACGTATTCCGGCAATGACGTGTTGAGCACAGAGGTTACCTTGTCGACCACTTCATCGCTTATGGCGTCTTCAACATCCTTCTGTGAGATTTTAGCCACTTCCGGAACAGGCGGTGGCAATGGCTTTTCGCTTTCTTTTTTGAACGGGTTGATGTAAGACGGCGAGTTTGTCTGCGATGAGTTCTCGTTGCCCATATCTTCTTTGTCGGGAAAACCCAACATTGCTTTTAGGTTGTTTATGATTGACATATGTTCAGTTATCTTCTGTTGTTGGTTTTACAATGATTCCTAATCCCGTCTTGCCGTTTATTCCGATTTGCAGCGGTCGGCTGAAACGCACGGATCGCAAATGGTCGGACTCGTAGACGGCAGGCATGCTGTCGAGATATTCAATGTCGCAGATGTCGCCGTTCTTGTCGTTTATGGTGAAATACCCGACGCCGAACGATGTGAGATTCTGAAAGAAATGCGTGCCCTGGCTTGGCTCTATGCGGTATCCCGGCAGTGCCGTTTCTGCAATCACGCGTGCGGCTGAGATGTGCGCCCATTTCACGGGGATGCCCAGTGCGGGGTCGCTTGAACCCCATCGTCCGGGACCTATCAGAATATATCCCTTGTCGGCTTCTACGTATGACTTGTTGAGCTTCTCTATCTCGCGTGCCACCATAGGGTTGTTGAACGAGGAGAAGTTCTGCGTCTTGACATACACCACGTCGGTGACACCGTCCATCATGCCGTGTCCGAGAGCGCTGGATGTCTTCATGATCAGCTGGCTGTCGGATGTATGCATGATTTTCTCATCGAGCATTTCTTTGCGGTCGACAATTGGACGTATCTGCAACCAATATACGTTGCCTTTTGTCTCTCCGTGCTTGTCGATGCATCCGGCAAATTCGATTTCCACCGGACGACGCATCTCTTTTTCTCCTTCGGAAAGCATGAAGTCTACAATCTCAGCAAGCGGGAATACTTTGTGTTGCAGCACGTTGGCGAATGTAACCACGCGGCGTCCGTTGCCGTACTCGCTGTCGCGAATCACTTGGTCGTAGGGGTCGAAAGTCGACACCATATAGCGCAATGAGCCATTTTTTGCCGCGTCCTGCACACGTATTTTCTTTATGTTGAACCCGTCGTCGACCTTGAATCCGCCTTCAACATCTTTAAGGTCGAGGGCGTAGAGTTGGGTCTGTGTGTCGCGCAGGGCAAGGTCGAGAGTGCTTGTTTGCAGCACTTTGTCGGGATGTCTTGGCGAAAAACGCAGTGCCAGACCTCCGTCAACGATGTATTTACCGAGTCCTACGGCAATTTCTGCCACTCCGTCCTCGGGCATCTCGTCGTTGATGGGGTAATAGTTGAGCGAGCGGCCCACTCCTGCAAACGATGGGTAATAGTATCCGTCGTGCTCCGCGCCAGCCACCTCTTGTATGATTATAGCCATCTTTTCTTGGTCGATAAGATTGCTTGTGGCGGTCATGTATGCTTTGCTGTCGGCATAGAACACTGACGCATAGACGCTTTTTATGGCGTCGCCGAGCAGATGCAGCATCTCCTCCTTGTTGTCGAGACGCGGCACCATATATGTGGAGTATATGCCGGCGAAGGGCTGATAATGCGAGTCTTCGAGAAGGCTTGAGCTGCGTATCGCCAACGGCTTGTCGATAACCTCAAACAAGGCAAGAAAGTCGTCTTTAAGCTGCGACGGCAGTTTTGCGTTTATGAAACAGCGCAGAATCTCCTCGTCGGGGGCGTCAGACAGGGCGATGGGATATAGGTTGTTTTCTTCCATGAATTGGTCGAAAATGTCGGTGCAGAGCACCACCGTTCGCGGAATTGACACTGTGACACCGTCAAAATTGTCGCATATCGGATATTTCTTTATGATAGAGTCGATGAAAGCCAGGCCGCGTCCCTTGCCGCCAAGTGAGCCTTGGCCGATGCGGGCGAAATTGGAGTAGTAGTCGAAGCGGTTTTTCTTGAAAATGGCAACGACTCCTTTGTTCTTCATCCTGCGGTATTTCACAATCAGGTTGAAGAAGAATTTCTTTACCTCTGCCGCCTCGCTGATTTCGCGGAAACGATGGGCTTGAATGATTTCGGCGATGGGAAACATCGCGCGCGAATACAGCCACCGCGAGATGTCGTTGCGTGAGGCGTGGTACAGCAGCGACTCGTCTGGAATCTTGAATAGGTTGTCCTGAAACTCTTTCAGGTCGGTTATGCGCATCACTTCCTCTCCGGTCTCGGGGTTGCGTATCACGAAATCACCGAAACCGAAATTGTCGGTGATGATGCGCCCAAGGTCGACAGGAAACTTCTTGGAATTCTTGTCGAGAAACGAGATGCCCATTTCTTTGGCGTAGACTGCATTCTCGGTCTCTGACGATTCCATAATGATGGGGACATAGGGGTCGATTTCCTTTATCTCTTTGGCAAGGCGGATGCCGGCGTGCTTGTCCTTCTCTCCGTCTCTGCTGAACGACACGTCGGTGATTACGCCGAGAATCTCGTTCTTGTACTTGTTGTACAAAGTCATCGCCTCCTCGTATGTGCGTGCCAAAATGACTTTTGGGCGTCCGCGCATACGGAGCATCTGCTCGTGCTCATTGAGCGCTTCGGTTGAGAAAATTAGCGATTGCTTCAGCAGAAACTTGTATAGGTGGGGCAACACTGATGAGTAGAAGCGCACGGAGTCTTCCACAAGCAGTATGGTTTGGATGCCAACTTCAAGAATGTCGTTGTCGCTGTTCATCTTGTCTTCCATCAATTTGATGATGGCAAGAAGCAGGTCGACGTTGCCGAGCCAGCTGAACACATAGTCGACGCCGGAGAAGTCTTCGTTGGCAAGACGCCGCGACACTTCGCGTGAGAATGGAGTCAATACGATAAACGGAATGTCGGGATAGCTTGACTTGATGTTTTTGGCTTCGCGGAATGTGAGTCCGATGTCGTTGCCAGGCATCGCGATGATTAAATCGAACGACTTGCTTCTTAAAAGATCGTGGGCGTCCTCGTAGCTGCTTGCCTGTGCCACGCGAGGGGGGGAACTCAGATTGAGCGATGTGTACTCAAAATACAGCTGCTCTTCGATGCGTCCGTCTTCCTCCATCATGAAGGCGTCGTAGGGCGAGGCGATGAGAAGCACATTGTAGATGCGGCGCTGCATCAAATCTTGAAAAGCAGTGTCGCGCAAGTAGAGTTGACTAAGTTTAGCCTCGTTCATTCGTTCTCGTTTTTCTATTCTTGTACAAATTTACGGAAATCTGACGTATTATAAGAATATTTTGCCATGAATGTTTATAAAAATATGTCTGCTCTTAAATATATAATAATGTGTGTAAATAATTGGGGCTTGTTTCTGTCGCAAAAGAAGGAAAACGGGGTGAAAAAAGTTTCCGGAATAAGTGGCGGAGAATCAATGTGTTGTGAAAAAAGTTGAAAAAAGGGGCAAAAAAAGATGCTGAAAAGTTTGGCGGGAAAGGGAAAAGGCAGTACCTTTGCAACCGCAAAAGCGAAACAGACCGGTGGTCGTGAAGCTTTGGCGTGATGCCGGAGGGCGTCGGACCGGCGCGGACGCGGGGTTCTGGAAAAGAAACTTGAAAAAAGTTCGCGAAAAATTTGGCGGTTAGAAATAAAGGCAGTACCTTTGTAACCGCTTTCCGAAAAGGAAACGGCGCAGAGAACATTGAAATGATGCGATAAAGAGACAAGACGAAGGAAGAGGGCGGAAGCCCTCCGTCAAGAGAAAGAATAGCGCAGATGCCGGGACAATCCGAGGTTGTTGGTCTGGCTGTCGGAATGACAGAGAAAAATAAAAGAACAAGATAAACAACGGAGAGTTTGATCCTGGCTCAGGATGAACGCTAGCGACAGGCTTAACAC
>OLGM01000722.1_pt1 | contig 18644 bp, 15 predicted proteins | sample 1606001 | NCBI WGS metagenome assembly OLGM01 (sample SAMN03283294) | human gut metagenome | biome: human-associated habitat; material: feces | host: Homo sapiens | place: Peru | collected 2012
TTATCAAACAATTTATATTATAATACTACATTTTTAAATTTATGTAAATACTTTTCGCAAAAAAATTTCCAGGAAATTCCGACAAAATTCGACATTGCTGTACTGAACCCCATTCACAAGAAATTACCTCCAACCTTCCTAAGCCCGAGAGAAAAAGCACCAACCCATTCACACGCAAAAAAGGACGGATGTTTTTTTCTCCGTCCCCAAAAGCATTAAAACACATACACATAGCACTCTAAATTTCTTCTTCCAAACTGTATACATTCATTATAAGTATCCATATAAACATCTAATTTGTTATTCTTTATAGCTCCGCCTCTATCTTGAACCACAAACCAGCCTCCATTTGGCTTATTTGCAAAATATGGTATGTAAATTATAGTTCCCATTGGATATCCTTTACCAGCTGCAACCGTATACCATGCTGTTGCATATGCTCCTGATGCAGTTTTGCCGTATCCAGAATCTGTTGGCTTTTTACCACAAGTTGAAGCTGTATATGCAGAAGTATTTAATGTAACAACTTTTGGAGTTACCCCTGCAACTTTTGCCTGTAAATTTGATATTGTAGCTGAACTTACTGGATTACTTGTTCTTGCCACTTCACTTCTTGATGTTTGTTTAAAGTTTATTTGAACAATTTTATCTACTGGTTCTTCTAATATTACACAACTTAACTCTTCTCTTGAAATTTCCTTTTCATCTTTATATGTAACTCTGTAAGTAGTTTCTTTTAATCCATTCTTACCTTCCTGCAAAACTCTTGTTGTACCATTTTCTGTTCCAGTTACATCTTTTGTTACTGTTTCAAAAGGTATTTCTTCTTGAATTGTAATTATTTCTTCTGTAATTACGCCATAATTATTTACAATATCCTCTAAATTAGAAACTTTTTGACTTTGCTCTACTGTTTCAATTTCAGAAGATTTTATTATTCTTATTGTTTTATCAGAAGTAATTTCCTGATTTAATGCCGGTTTTACAATTTCATTGTCTGCTATAATAATATGATTATCTTCTAATATATCTTCAACTTTTGTCTTATTTGTTAATATATTCAATTCATAATTATTTGAAAATTGAATTTTCACATTTGTAATATTAACATTTGTAGCAGTAACTACAATTCCTGAGCATAAAAGAAATATTAAACTTATTGCTATTATCTTAATTGCTGAAATAGATGCTTTTTCATCTTTTTTCATAAATATTTCAACCTCCTCTTAGGTTCTTGCACATTATATATGTTTTTTTTATTCTTGTCAAATTTTTGTAACATTTCATATATTCTTAGGGCTATAAGAGTTTGCGAGTTTGTTTTGATTTGTCCACTACAAATATATTCAGTTTTTAGAAGGCTTATCCCCTTTTTTATAAAATATTTTATTTTTTTCTTTTCCACAATTGTAAATTTATCGTGAAAACCTTGACTTACTTTGATTTTTAAGGTATGATAATTAAGTTAAAGTAAGGAGAAATGTGTATATGTTATGTTCAAATTGTAATAAAAATGCTGCTGTCATTTTCGTTAATAAAGAAGTTAATGGCAAGCAAGAAATTGAGGGCTTATGCTTTCAATGTGCACAAGAAAAAGGAATCAATCCTTTGGAAATTCTAGCAAAGCAATCCAATTTATCTGAAAAAGATTTAGAAAATATGTCTAAGCAATTTGAAAATGTATTTAAAAACCTTTCAAGTAGCCTAGAAAATAGTGAGGAATCAGATGGAATGGACGATAACTCTCTTGGTTCTATTTTTGCTAATCTATTTAATAATGGAGAGCCAGAAGAAGCTGAAACCAGTTCTGGAAAGAAAAAAGTAAAAGTAGAAAAAAAGAGCAAAGATAAAAAAAGAAAATTTCTAGATACCTACGGAACTAACTTAACTAACCAAGCTAGAAACAATAAATTAGATAGAGTTATTGGCCGTGATAGTGAAATACAAAGAATTATTCAAATTTTAAATAGACGTTCTAAAAATAATCCTTGTTTAATAGGTGAACCTGGTGTTGGTAAAACAGCTATTGCCCAAGGTTTAGCAATTAAAATTGCAGAGAAAAAAGTTCCTGCAAAGCTTTTAAATAAAGAAGTTTATTTATTGGATATGACAGCAATTATCGCGGGAACTCAATTTAGAGGTCAATTTGAATCTAGAATGAAATCATTGATCGACGAGTGTAAATCTTGTGGAAATATTATATTAGTGATTGATGAAATCCACAATATTATAGGAGCTGGGGATGCTGAACATTCTATGAATGCTGCAAATATTTTAAAACCTTCTTTATCTAATGGAGAAGTTCAGTTAATTGGTACAACCACATTAAAAGAATACAGAAAATATATTGAAAAAGATAGTGCATTAGAAAGAAGATTTCAACCTGTAATAATTGACGAGCCTAATATTGAGGACAGTATAGAAATTATAAAAGGAATTAAAGGATATTACGAAGATTATCATAAAGTAAGAATTTCTAATGATGTTATTGCAGAAGCTGTAAAAATGTCTGAAAAATATATTCACGACAGATTTTTACCAGACAAAGCAATTGACCTTTTAGACGAGGCTTGTTCAAGATTAAATTTAAACAATACCACTCTTGCTAAACTAGAAATTTTGAAAAATGATTTAAAGAAAGTTGAAGAAGAAAAAGAAGATGCAGTTTCTTCTGATTCTATCGAAGATTATAAAAAAGCAGCTGATTTAAAGACAAAAGAATGTAATTTACAAAATGAAATAACAAAATTAGAATCCAAATTAAAATTACAAGAGCTTACAGTGGCAGACATTGCAGAGGTTGTAGAAAATGCCACAAAAATTCCTGTAAAGAAAATTACAGAAGCAGAAACTCAAAAATTATTAAATTTGGAAGAAAATTTACACAAAAAAATAATAGGTCAAAACGCAGCTGTATCTGCTGTTGCAAAAACAATTAGAAGAAATCGTGCAGGACTTCAAAGTACAAAACGTCCACCTTCTTTTATGTTTGTAGGACCCACTGGTGTTGGTAAAACCGAACTTGCAAAAGCCTTAGCAACAGAGATGTTTGGTAGTGAAGATTCAATAATTCGTTTTGATATGTCAGAATATATGGAAAGTCATTCAACATCTAAACTAATTGGTTCACCTCCTGGATATGTTGGATATGATGATGCTGGACAATTAACCGAAAAAGTTAAAAGAAAGCCATATTCAATTATACTACTAGACGAGATTGAAAAAGCACATCCTGATGTATTTAACTTGCTTTTACAAGTTTTAGACGACGGAAAGCTTACAGATTCCCAAGGCAACACAGTTAGTTTTGTAAATACGATAATAATAATGACTTCTAACTCTGGTTCAAATTTAAACAATAATTCAATTGGTTTTGCTAAACAAACAGTTGATAAAAATAAAATTTCAGATTCCCTAAAAGAAAGTTTTAGACCTGAATTTTTAAACAGAGTTGACGAAATTTTAATATTCGACTCTTTAACAGAAAACGAACTTATGCAAATTATTGATTTATTATTAAATGACACCACAAAAGCTTTATCTGATAAAAATATTAGTTTAGAAATTACAGAAGATGCTAAAAAATATTTATTAACAAATGGTATAGATTTAAAATATGGAGCAAGACCTTTAAGACGTGCTATTCAAAGATATATTGAGGACGAACTATCTGATATGTTACTTAGAGGCGAATTAAAAAATGGTCAAACTATTTTTGTAAATTTAGTTGATAATAAATTAGATTTTATGGTAAAATAGAACTAATCAATTGGAGGAATTATAATGTTTAAACATGTACCAAATATATTAACAGCAATTAGACTATTACTTATTCCAGTAATTTTCTATTTTGCATTAGAAGAAAATTATATAGTTGCTGTAATTTTTCTAACTTTATCTGGAATAACCGATGTTTTAGATGGATATATTGCAAGAAAATATAATTTTATAACAGATTTCGGAACTTTATTTGATCCACTTGCAGATAAGCTAACACAAATTTCTACATTGGTGGTTTTAGTTATCAATAATATTATTCCTTTGTGGATTTTAATTATAGTTATAATTAAAGAGCTTTTAATGGTTTCAGGAGCTGCATTCTTGTATGATAAAAACACAGTAATTGGCAGTAGATGGTATGGAAAAGCAGCAACAGTATTATTTTATATAGCAATACTTATTTCAATGTTAAACAGACAATTTACTTTAAATTTAACATTTGACATATATTTATACTATATTGCATTAGCACTAACAATATTTGCACTAATTATGTATTTCAAGACTTTTTCCAAAGTAAAAAAAATAGCAACAAAAAAATAATAGCCAGTTGTGGCTATTATTTTTTTGTATTTCTATTCATAATCCTCTATAAGGCTGTTTAGTTCTTCCTTTCCTGTTGCTTTAATTCCTTCTTTTAGTTTGGCTTTGTCGTCTTCGGTTAGATATTCAGTTGATATTTCTGTTATTTCATTTATGCTTTCTTTGCCATTTGCATCTTGTGTGTATATTACTACTTTTCCGTCTTTTTCTCTTAAAACATAATGTTCATTGCATATTCCACCTACTTCTTTTAATATTACAATTTCATTTGGTGAAAATCCTCTTATTTCCCAGTCTGAATATGTTTGCTCTACTTGTTTTCTTGTTCGATTTACAAGTTCTTCTGGAATTTCAGCATAATCTTTTGTGGTATGTCCACATTCTTTATAATGTTTTTTTATAATCAATGTTGCATTTGGAGATACTTTTTCTTCTGTATAACTTGTAGCCAAACTTGGAGACGAACTATTTATTCCATTTTCAACAGCAACTTTGGCTATCTCGTCTATATTTATTTTGCTTTCATTTTGATCTGTTCCTGCTTTATATATGTAATATCCACAAATTCCACTTACAACAAATACAACTATTATAGTTAAAATCAATAAAAATTTTCTCATAAACATCATCCTTTTTCCTTTGATGTTTATAGTATTGGCAATATTAAGTAATTTTATTCATTTTTAATTTTGGTAGTTACTTTTATCTGCCAATTTTTATCAATTTTTAAAATTATTTCTCCGCATTTTATCTGTTCTGTATATTTTTGTTCCTATAGCTTCTATCCTAGAAATCACATTTGTATTAGGGTGTCCAAAATTATTATTTTCTCCAACTCCAATTAGTGCAATTTTTGGCTTAACACTATCTATAAATTCCTCTATTGAAGATGTTTTAGAGCCATGATGTGCTACTTTTAGCACTGTTGCCCTTAGCTTATTGCTATTTGCTTTTAGAATTGCTTTTTCTGCTATTTCTTCTATATCGCCAGTACATAGCATACTAAAATTATTTTGCACAAATTTAGCCAAAATCGAGTTATTATTAAGCACATTATCTGATATTTGTTTTTCTTCTGGCCACAAAATATCAAAATAGCTTTCAGCATCTATTTTTACTCTATCTCCTATTTTTACTAGTATTACATTTATGTGCTTTTTCTTTACTATTTCTAAAAATCTTTTATAATTATCAGACTGTTTAATTTGCTTTGATATTATAACATTTTTCACTTTCAAATTTTCCATAACAGAAATCACTCCGCAAACAATGATCACTATCGAAATGGCTTATCATTGCATAATCTATTGTTTTTATTCTTCTGTTTAGCAAGTATGGAATAAGTACATTTTTTCCAACATCATAATTAGAATCGCTTCCACCTCCATCTATTAGTATCCTTTTGCCATATTTAGTTGCAATTAGAGTACTATCTCCTTGACCTACATCTATAAAATAGATATATGTGCTTGGATTTGCTATTTTTATTCCATATAGTATAATGCTAATTATTAAAATTATTATAATTATGTACTTTAAATTATTTTTTACTTTATTTATAATCTGTATTTCCGTTCTTCCGTTTTCTGCATTTTTTCTTATATGTAAAAAAAGGACTAAATAATACATACATATAAATATGGAGCTTGGGGTTTTTACAGAAATATTGGCAAATGGAATATTTGCAATTTGTTCTGTTATAGCAATTAAAATATTCAATAGCAGTTTTACACCTACTCCAAAAAACTCTGCTAACGGTAATAGTATTAAAGAAAGTAAAACTAACATAAATCCACCTATTATACAAATCGCAACAAGTGGAGAGGCAATTACATTTGAAAGCCAAAACAGTATAGAAATTCTATTAAAATTAACTACCATAATTGGAATTATCACCAATTGTGCAGATATTGAAATTACTAGCATATCTAATATTGTTTTTAATATTTTGTTTTTCTTATAGTTTTTAGAAATTTTACCGCTTATAGCTTTATTAAATATTATAATTCCAAGCACTCCTCCGATAGGAAAGCCATAATCCAACATCATATACAGAAAATGGATTACAAATCAAAATTAAAAGCATTGAAATAGCAATATCGTTATATATATCCGCTTTTCTATATACTAGTCCTGCTAGTATTATTAATATTCCCATAGTTCCAGCTCGAAATACAGATGGAGTAAGCCCTGTTATTAGCATGAAAATAAATAAAATAACAATACTTAATATTTTGCCCTCTCTTTTTCCTATGTTGCATATTTTTAAAGCAAATCCAATTGCCAAAATAACATATCCAACATGTTGCCCTGATACAGCTAGCATATGAGCTAAACTACTATCTTTAAAATTTTGTATCACTTCTTCTTGTGCAAAACTTGTATCTCCTATTAAAAAGCCAATTAAAAGCCCCGAGGCATTTTCATCTTTGATTATTTTCTTAGCTCTATCAATTATAAAATTTCTTACCGAATTTATCCCATTTGAAACAATATCGACTTGATTTGATTTGAATATAGTCAGATTTTGACTATTTACAATTCCATAAATTTGTTTAGATTTCAAATAATTAGAATAATCAAACCCGCCATAGTTCCTTTGAACAGATGGCTTTGTATATTCTCCATTTATTTTTATCAAATCTCCAAATTGCAAATTGAAGTTTGAATTTTTACTAATTCTTAATATGAATTTTTTATTTTTCAAACCAGAATTTCCACTTACTCTAATTTGGTATTCTTTTTTATATTCAGTTTGCTTTTCTTCACTTACTACAACTGCATATTCTGTAAATTTCGTGCCTTGTTTATAAACTCTTTCATATTCATTATTTAATTTTATTATATATAAATTTCCTAAAACACACGCTATTGCAAAAATAGTAATTATTTTTGAGAATACATTTAAAATTTTTCTATATTTCCCTATTCTTAAATAAATTATTCCTAAAATCAATATAAAAATAAATATAGGAGCTATACTAAATTTTATGTATAGCCCCCATATTATCCCCATTATAAATCCTAGGCATACAATTAAAATCGGTCTATTTATTTTATATTCCTCCTCTAATTGCCCCCATATCTAGATTATTCTTCTTGCACAAACAAATCGTTGCCCATAATAACCACTATCTACTGATGTTATTACTACACCAGTTTTAGAGTTTTCTGCATGTATAAATTTGTTGTTACCTATATAAATACCAACATGACCTATTTTTGTTTTCTCTTTATTTTGGAAAATTATTAAGTCTCCTGGTTGCATTTCGCTTTTAGAAACAGCTTTACCATTTTTAGACTGAGCAGAGGCTGTTCTACTTATACTATATCCAAAATGTTTAAAAACATATGTTGTAAATCCAGAGCAGTCAAATCCTGATGGACTACTTCCACCACTTACATATTTATATCCAACAAATTGTTTTGCATATGCAACAATTTGTGAACTTGTAGCACCTGAACCACTTAATGAAACAGTTGTATCTTTTGCTACTGTTGTTTTTTTAGCTTGTGCCTTTTTTGCAGCCTCTGCCTTTTTTGCTTCTTCCGCTTTTTTCTTAGCTTCGGCTTCTTGTTTAGCTTTTAATTCAGCCTCTTTTTTAGCTGCCTCTTGTTCTTCTATTTTAGTTTCAACAATCTCTATTGCAGTACCAACTGTTGCTGTTACTACATTTTCTTGTGCAACTGTTCTTGAAGATTGTAAACTTCTTGATGTTGTTATACTTCTAGAAGTTGTAATAGATGTTTTATTATCAGAAACTAATTTTTTGCTTATATATCCTGTTGTGTTTCCAACTTGAATTTTATACCATCCATTTTCTTCCCCTAGAATAGTAACTTCTGTATCTAATTTCAAAGTACTTATAGCATCTGAACTTGTTGATGCTTTTTCTCTTACATTTGCTAATTCTACATTAACATATCCTACTTTGGTAGTACTTGTATTCTCATTTTTGTTTTCATTTGCATTTGTTGTAACTGATGTTTCTTCTAAGGTCGATTTTAAAATCCACCCTACATTATTTTCTCCTTGCACATAAACCCAGTTATTAGCAATTTGAATAACCGTAACTGTGCTTCCAGAAGTAATTTCTTCTAAAACTGGACAAGAAAATAATGGTAAAATATATAATTTTGCATTACTTTTTAACTTGCATACATCTTGAACTCTTATCTCGCTAACACTTGCTGAACTTACTGGTTCTGTTTTTTCCTCATTTTGTGTATTATCTACTGTTACTATATAATCTGTTTTGTTATCACTACTTGCAGAAGATATTTTGCTATCATCTACATCTATATAACTTTTATGCACATAACCTTCATAATCTTCATATGTTACTTTGTACCATTCACCCTCTTTTTCTAGTACCTTTACTTCATCCTTTTTGTATACATTTGTTAATACCTCGGCATCCATTGATGGTGATTTTCTAATCCTAACAGCCGTTCCATTAACAATTCCTGTTGTACAATACGAAATTCCTGCAAATACAATACTAATAACCAATGTTACTATTAGTACTTGTAGAATTTTTTTTGTTTTCATTTTAATATTTCTCTCCCTCATTTTAAAAATTTAAAATTTCAGTTACTTGTATATTATATACTATATTTTAAAATTTGTCAATTTTGGAAAATTATACCAATCCCCCCCCAAAAAAGAAAAACTAGCGAGAAAATACTCGCTAGTTCTAAGGATTTTACTTGTTGGTCTTATTCTGAAATTTTGATTTTGCCTTTTTCTACTTCCTTCCTTTTTACTGGATCTGCTACTTGGGTATTTTCGCTGATTATCCATACAGTTGGTGTTGTTCTGCCATCTATTTCTACATTTGTGGTGTAGTAGGCATTTACTTTCACATCCAATTGAGGATTTGGCTTGACATATGTGCCAATGGCACGATTGTTTCTGCGAGTTTGTACCCATTCGTTGTGTTCTTTCACTCTGGGTTCTACTTGCTTTGCAATGTCGTTAGCATTAAATGCCATACCGGTATTGGTTCTGATATAGAGATTAATATATGCCTCACCATTCTCGGTGGTTTTCCATTCTTGATAAAAAGCCTTGTCAAGGCATTTATTAAGTCCTACTATATTATCCTCATAGCCAAAAGTATACACAAATGCTAAAAAGCACATTGGAATACTTATAGCCAGCAGCCACTTACCATCTAGCAGATTTTTAAAGAAATTGCAACTCCGAAGGAGCGTGTTGTAATAAATTTTTTTCAGAATATACATCATTGTGCATTCCTCCCTTTTATAATACAATTTAGCACTATATTTAAATTGTAACAAATTTCTAGCTAAAAGTCAATTTTATGTAACCTGTTTTTCTTTCAAATTCCAAAATCTCTTAAAATTATATATTAGTGTTAATCGTTAAAAGAAAAGAGCCTCGAATTCGAAGCTCTTTTAGGAATTTTTACTTGTTTTTCTTTCGATTACGATATAAGATGTACATCAATACCAAATGTGCACAACTGTCAAATACTTGCCAGTTGTGAAACAGCATTGCATAGATGTAACCACATGCAGTTAGCCATGCCCAAATTGGTTGGTTTTTTAAGCCAAACAGAGAGCAAATGCATGCAAATGGGTATGTTACCATTTTTAATATGCCATCGAGTTCATAGAACTCTCCGTTGGACCGTACCATCAATTTTTTTTCGTGGAACTCGAACGAAAACTCAGTTACGAATACCAAAACTAAGTTATTGATAATACCTTCAATCAAGCCTAAATGCTTGATTGAAAAAATCCAGCTAAACAGCCACAAACCAATTGCAAAAGTAATTGCAATACTTACTCTGTTGCCTACATCGTAACGCCGCTCATCAACGTAATACTTCATTGTCAATTCCTCCTAATATTAAATATCCTAAGATACTTATATTGTAGCACATTTTTTACTTCTTGTCCATTTATGTAAATTACTATTTTAACTTCATTGATAGTAATTTTGATATTCCGTTTTCCTCCATTGTTATTCCATATACCGTATCTGCCGCTTCCATTGTTCCTTTTCTATGGGTTATTACTAGGAATTGGATTTCATTCGTGAATTTTTTTAGGTATTCAGCAAACCTGTTTACATTTACGTCGTCTAGTGCAGCTTCTATTTCGTCTAACACGCAGAATGGAGCTGGGTTTATTTTTAGTATTGCAAATAATAATGCTATTGCAGTTAAGGCTTTTTCGCCTCCTGATAAAAGCATCATATTTTGCAATTTCTTTCCTGGTGGTTGTGCCTCTATGTCTATTCCACATTCTAGCACATTGTTTTCGTCAGCAAGTTTTAAGTTTGCTTTTCCGCCTCCGAATAATTCTGCAAATATTACTCCAAAATTTTTGTTAATAATTTTGAATTGTTCTTGGAATTGTTTTTTCATTACATCTGTCATATCTGAAATAATTTTTTTAAGTTTGTCGCTAGACTCTTCTAAGTCTACTTTTTGTTCTGTCATAAAATCGTATCTTTCCTTGGTTTGTTTGTATTCTTCTATTGAATCCACATTTATGCTTCCAAGGTTTTTTATTTGATTTCTTAATTCGTTTACCCTTTTTTGTACAACTACCACATTTTCAGGTTTTGCATAATTTTCTGCATTGTTTGGTGTTATTTCGTATTCTTCCCACATTTTGTTTACAACTTGTTCTAGCTCAACTTCTAATTTTGATTTTTTTATTTCTATTTTGTTTATTTGCTCTTTTAAATCGTCTATCAGTTTTAATTTTGAATTAATTTCGTATTCTAATTTTTCTAATAATTTATTTTTTTCTATTCTCGTATTTTTTAAGTTTTCAGTTTCAGCTTGACTTGTTGTTACTTCTTGTTTTGCTTTTTCAATTTCTTGTTCCATTTCTGTAATTTTTTGCTTATTTTTGTTGTTTTCTTTTTCCAAATCTTCACATATTTTTTGCTTATTTTCTATTGAAGTATTTGAATTTTCAATATCTAAATTAACTCTTTCAACTAATTCATCTATTGATGCTTCGCTTTCACTAAATGAAGATACAGATATTTTTAAGTTTGTTATATCAAAATTCAAGTCATCTATGTATTTTTGACTTTCCTTGTGTTGGTTTGTAAATACTTCTATTACAGAATTTAAATCTATTATTTCTGCTTCTATTTCTTTTATTTTTTCTTCGTCTTTTGCTTTATTTTCAGCATTTTGCTGTTTTTCTTGTTTTATGTTTTCTATTTCTTCTTTTACTTTTGCAAGCTTATTTTCTAATTTTGTAACATTTATTTCAATTTGAGTTAATTTTTGTTTTTCAGTAGCATACACAATTTCGGCTTGTTGTTTTGTTTTTTCTAATTCCTCTGATTTTGATAAGATGTCTTCTATGCTTGATAGATAATCTGTTTTTTCTTTTTTTATTTTGTTTACTTTTTCTTTTATTTCAGAAATTGCTTGTTCTAGTTCTTCTATTTCCTTTTTCCTGCCAAGTATGTTTACAGTTTTTGTCATTACAGAACCACCAGTTATTGCTCCTGATGGATTTATTAAATCTCCTTTTAGTGTTACTATTCTAAAAGAGTATGAATTTTGTTTAGCCAAAGCAATTGCAGAATCCATATCTTCTACAATTACAGTTCTTCCTAGCAAATTTAAAATAATTTGATCATAATCTTTATCATTTTTTACTAAATCTGAGGCAATTCCTATAACTCCGTTAATATTTTTCGAATTGATTTTTTCTATTTTCTTACCTTTTACAGAAGTTATTGGTAAAAATGATGCCCTTCCTAAATTGTTTTTTCTTAAATATTCTACCAATTTTTTTGCTGTATTTTCGTCGTCTGTTACAATATTTTGCATAGTTTGACCAAGTGTCATTTCTATTGCTACTTGGTATTCTTTGGGTACAGATATAAGGTTTGCTAAAACATCTCTCATTCCGTGTTTTTAAGTTACTATCTTTTTCACAAGCATTTAAAATTGCTTTTATACTTTTGTTATATCCTTCTTTTTCTCTTTCTGTTTCTATCAAAAATTTTAATCTAGATTCCTTTATTCTGCAATCCATTTCTAGCTTATTTACTAAATTGTCGTATTCTTTTACCTTGTTTTCTGTTTCTTTTTTCTTTTGGCTAAACTCTTCTAACTCGCTATTTATTTTATTTCTATTTGCTTCTATTTCTCTAAAAGTTTTAGCAATTTCTTCTTTTGTTAGTCTTTCTGAATCCAATTCAGATATTGCTACTCTTTGCTCTTCTTGCAATGCTTTTTCTCTTTTTTCTAAGTTTTCGTTGTTTATGTTGTAAGTATTTATTTTTGAATTAAGTTCATATTTTTCGTCTATATTTTCACTTAACTTTTTCTTTTTGCCTTCCATTTCAAGTTCTTTTTCAGATAACTTTCCTGTTAGTTTTTCAAGTTCGGCAGTCTTTTCTTCAAGTTCTTTTTGGAATTTTTCTTTATCAGCAAATAAATTATTCTTTTTGCTTAATTTTTGCTTTTTTTCGTCTTCTAATAAACTAATTTTTTCTTTCAATTCCTCAATTTCGGTTTTATATCTTTCAATATTTTCTAAATTGCTTTCTGTTTTTTGTTTTGTTACATTTATTTCCGAATTGATTTTCTCTATTTTATTTGATGTTTCAAACCCAATATTCTGCATTTTCTCGATTTCTTGGATTATGTTTTCCAGCTCTATTTTTATGGCTTCTTTTTGCTCCTTTTGACTATTTAGCTTACTGTCTTCTGAATTATTTTGTTCTTCTAAAATCTTCACATCTTCCAAAATCTCAGCAATTTTCTTTTTGTATTCTTCTATATTATGCAAAAATAATCCTATTTCAATTCCTTTTAGTTCTTCTCTTAAATCCAAGAATCTTTTTGCTTTCTCAGACTGTGTTTTTAGTGGTCCTATTTTATTTTCAATTTCAGCTAAAATATCTATTATTCTTAACAAATTAAGCTTAGTTTGTTCAAGTTTTTTCTCAGACTCTGCCTTTCTTACTCTGTATTTTACAATTCCAGCAGCCTCCTCAAAAATATGCCTACGTTCTTCTGATTTATTGCTCAAAATTTCGTCAATTTTACCCTGTCCAATAATTGAATATCCATCTTTTCCAATACCAGTATCCATAAAAAGCTCTTGTACATCTTTTAACCTACAAGGAGCCTTGTTTATAAAATAGCCAGAATCTCCACTTCTGTATATTCTCCTTGTAACAGTAACCTCGTTATATTCAATTGGTAATTTATTATCACTATTATCAATAACGATAGAAGCCTCTGCAAATCCCAAAGACTTTCTATTTTGAGTACCAGCAAAGATTATATCCTCTGACTTTGCCCCTCTTAAAGACTTCATACTTTGCTCTCCAAGTACCCATCTTATACTATCCGAAATATTACTCTTGCCAGAGCCATTAGGTCCTATAACAACAGTAATCCCTGGCATAAATTCCAATATAGTTTTATCTGCAAAAGATTTAAATCCATGCAACTCCAATCTCTTTAAATACAATATTCTCACCCTTAATGTAAATTTAACTAAATCATATATTAAAACTGTCAAAATATCAAGTATTTGCGGGAAAAATTATAACAAATCCATCTTGACATACCATATTAATCGTTATAAAATATAGCAAATAGAAAAATGGAGAGTGCATATGAAACAGGAATTTGATTTTTATGATAAGACAAGTTTAAAGTCATATAATTTGAATGAGAGCATGAGATATCAATTAAATAGATTATCTAGCTTGGATGTTTTTACATTAAAACATAGCGAAAATGTTGCAAGTATTACGTGTAAAATGTGCCAAAAATTGAAACTTAATAAAACATTTACTGTATATTGCACAATGTGTGCTTATTTGCATGATATTGGTAAAATGTTTATTCCTCCTGAAATATTGCAAAAAAATGGCAAATTAACAGACGAGGAATATGAAATTATGAAAACCCATACTACAATAGGCTATCAAATGTGTATGGAAGACCATAAATTGCGCCCTTATGCAAATGGTCCATTGTATCATCACGAAAGTTTAGATGGTTCTGGTTATCCAAATGGAGTAGTAAAAGAAGACTTGCCTTTTGAAGCTCAAATAATAAGAGTTGCAGACGAATTTGATGCAATAGTAAGCAAACGTCAATATAAATCTCATGTTAATGTATCTGAAACATTGAAAATAATTGCAGATAAAACAATTCCTGCTTATAAAACAGGTAGAACTAATGCAAAAAATCCTAAATATAGCCAAATAAATCCACAAGTTGTTCACGTTTTGCTTGAAGTTGTAGAAGAAGAAACAAATTATGAAATTCACTGTGTGGAAAATTATGTAAAACATATATTAGACCAAATAAAAAGATTAGAACAACTTTCTGAATATGTTATAGAATACGAAAGTACCACCAAGCCTCGTGACAAGCATGATTATATGGAACTAATTAAATATAATCTGCAACCTGGCGAAACATTGGACAATTATAAACAAGTTTTAGCAGATTACAATAAAGCATATGGAATAAGAAAAACTCATATTGATAAATTAATACAAGAAATCCAAAAAATAAGAGAAATAGAGGTCGACAATTGGATATAAATAAAAAAGTGCCATTATGACACTTTTTTATTTATATAATTTGTAATTTCTGCAAATTGCTCTAAGGTTAGCTTCTCTCCTCTTATTTTTTTGTCTATATTTAGTTCTTGTAGCATTTCTTCTATTTCTTGTTTGTTATTAAAAAAATTTCCATTTGACAATGCATTTATCAAAGTTTTTCGTCTTTGCATAAACGCTAATTTTATAATTTTGAACATTTTTTTTTCATTCCCCACATCAACTGGCGGATTTTTTCTTATATTTAGCTTAATAACCTGTGAATCCACCTCTGGTGCTGGGATAAAATCTTCATGACTTACATCTGCTATTTTTTCTGGTTCAGAATAATAATGTATACCATAAGTAATTGCACCAGACAAGTTATCTCCCGGATTTGCTAAAAGTCTTTGTGCAACTTCTTTTTGGATCATTATAGTAATACTCTCTATATCAAGCCTTTCTTCTAACAATTTCATAATTATTGGAGTAGTTATATAATATGGCAAATTAGCAACTACTTTTACATTTTTTAAATTCGTACTTTCTTTTTCATTTTTAATAAGCTCTTTCAAATCAATTTTTAATATATCTTGATTAATAATCTCAATATTTGTATACAAAGCAAATCTATCTGTAATAATATTTACCATTCTAGTATCTAACTCAACGCAAATAACTTTTCCCGCACATTCCAATAGCTCCTTAGTCAAAGTTCCAAGACCAGGCCCAATTTCAATAACAATATCTTCCTTTGAAATATTCGCAGACCCAACAATAGCCTCCACGGCTTCCTCACTTATCAAAAAATTCTGTCCCAAGCTCTTATTAGCAGTAATATGATACTTATTCATTATAAACTTAGTTTCCTGATATATACTAGGCATAAAACTCGCTCCTTTTAAAGCATTATATCACATTTACCAATTCTTCACAACAATTTTACACTATTCACAATCTTTTCTTATATCTTCTAACAAATCATTTACATCAATTTTTAAGATATACGCTAATGCAAACAATTCATAATCTTTAACAGTTCTTTTATTTTTCTTTTAAATATCTTTTCAATAAAAATATTAAGAAATATGGAAATGTATAAAATTTTCCATTAAATCCAATATTTTTGTATCCTAACTTTATTCCGTATTTAATATCTTTATATTGATTACTATCAATCAATTTTTTTCTTAAAAGCTCCACAAAATCACTTCTTTATTTATATTATATCACAAAATTCCAGCTGTTTTAGGGGTGGTTTTTCACAAAATTCCAAAATAAACAAAAATAGAGCTAAAAAATCGCTCTATTTTTGTTCTGCATCTTAATCATTCCTCCAACTTTGTACATCTTACGAATTCAGTTCTGCCGGCGCTGTCACCTGTGCCTAGTTGCCCATAATCATTCTTGCCTATTCCGTATACTTCTCCACTTTTGCTGGCAAATATAGCAAAGCCGTTACCTAGGCTCATATAGCGTATATTTGCTGGCAAGCCTTCTAGTTTTACTGGGGTTGGATAAATTCCTCCCACTTCATAGCTTGGCCCTAGGATGCCGTAAGTATTGTAGCCCCAGCCGTAAATTTCTCCGTTTGATAATAATGCTAAGCTTAGTCCATCTTGTGTTAATACTTGTTTTACGGTTGTTCCCTCTTTTATGGTTAACTCTTGGAAGTCTCCTGATGTACTACTTACACTTGTATTATTTCCAGACATATCTTTATTGTTAGACATTGCATACAATTTGCCATCTTCTGTTAGAATTAAAGTATTTGTTCCGCCTATCCCTCCTGAGTTTATAAAAGAATACTCGATGTCCTTAATTTTATCCTTAATTTGTTCCAGTATATTACTTGTTACTTCTTTAGGATAATTAGTTACTTTTCCTATTCCAAGTACATCAAAATCTCCTGTTCTCCCTGGTAGCAATATAAATGTTTCCGCACCTGCCCAATATATCTTATGTTCTTCTGTTGTAAATACTGCACTACCTCCTATTTTAGATGTATAAATATTATTAACATTTTCAAATGACTCTATTCCATCTTTGGTTACTTGTACATAATTCTCTCTTGAATCATATTCTCCCCACATTCCTGTAGCAGGAGCTCCAACGGCCCATAAAGCTCCATCATTTTTTATTACATATTTTGAGCTACCAGAAGATATAATTTTCTTTGCATTCTCTATTTTATTATTAGCACCACTCGTTACACTTGAATATATTTTTCCATTTTTATCTACTATACTTATATTACCTCCTTTTCCCTGCACAAATAATGCATTTTCAAATACTTTTCTTAAATTATAACTTGACTTTTCTCCTATTTTGCATATATTAGGGTTACTTTCTATATATATTTTTTGGTCATTATTCATATATATATACATAAGTTTATTCTGTTGAAATTCATATTCATCATATTTATTATTATAGCTTACTGTATTTTCTTCTCTTTTATATGCACATAAGTTACTAAAATTAAGTGTATACAAATTTCCATTTACTATAATTTTATTTATTCCGATTAAAGTCACAGTATCATTTGCTTTTGCATCAATATTTATTTGTTTAGTTTCAGTTCCTTTTAACCTATAATATAATTTGTTGTCTTTCGTCAACCAAACAACATATGAATCCTGAACTTTTACTTGTTTTACATTATTAGCTATTTCTATGGCATTTTTTATAGGAATACTTTTATCTGTATCAAACTGATATGCTATACCGCAACCATACATAACATTATTAGAATTAATAAAATAAGTTGATAAATTTCCTAATTCGATTTGTTTAGAATTAGCATAATTTCCTAGTAACATAAATTCAGTTTGAATTCCTCCTTTTCCCAATAATCCCACCATATATCCTGCTCCATATAAATCTCCATTATCCATTACTATTAATGCTGTTGAAAATTGAGAACCGGAGCTCACCTGTATTTCTTTTATAGTATTTCCATTTATATAATCTATTCTTGTCCATTTAGAGTAATTATTACTATTGCTTTGCCCTAATACTCCTTGCCCATTTTGTCCACACGCCCATAGCATTCCTTCGGTATCCACTATAAATGTATTATAATCTCCTGCCCATACTTTTGTTGCTTTTACATTTTCCTTTCCTTCACATCTTCCATCTAATATTTTCGTTGGTTCTACAACTAAGAAGGAATGTCCTAATCCTAATTTGTTATAGTCATTAGCTCCCCACGCCCATAAATCGTTGTTTTGGTCTATTACATATGCCGTTCCTGTACTAAAATACACGTGACCTGCATACCAGTCGGCTGTTAGCGTATCTGGTAAACTCATTCTATTGTCAAATCTTTCGTTTATTGCTTTTAAATCAAATTCGTCCCAGCTATTGTTTATTGCATTTACTTCACTACTTGTGTAGCCTGAATTTGTTGTTTTTTCTCCTAGTACTTTTAAAGTTCCATCTCCGTATAATTTATACGTATTATTTGCTACTGTTATATATTCTGGTTCAGCTTCGTTATTTAATGGAATTATTACATATATATCATTTTTCTTGTATTTTACTCCTGATAAATTTATTACTTTGTAAGTATCTCCTTCTACGTATATTACTAGATTTTCTGCTTCTTCTTGGCTTATGTTTAATTTAGTATAATCCAATTTATAGAATTGGCTATAATCTATTTGTTCAAATGTTGGTATATTGGTTGTTCCTTTTTCTGCTGTTAAATTTAGCAATGTATACTTTACTCCATCTGGTA
>OLGM01000726.1_pt1 | contig 18611 bp, 8 predicted proteins | sample 1606001 | NCBI WGS metagenome assembly OLGM01 (sample SAMN03283294) | human gut metagenome | biome: human-associated habitat; material: feces | host: Homo sapiens | place: Peru | collected 2012
GGCCAAACCGCCCCGGCCATCCAGCCGCCCGGAGCGCAGTTTCTTCCGCACGAAGGAATCCAGCCGTTCTTCCGTCAGGTCGCAGACCCGGCAGCTCCCAAGCTCCGGCTGGATGTGCTGCTCGATCAGCGCCCGGTATCGTTCCCGGCTGGTTGGTTTGATCTCCCTGTTCTCCAACTGCCAGCAGACGAAAAGCTCTTGAACCGTCATGGTGCAGCCCCGCAATTGCTGTTTCCGGTTCTCCTCCCTGTGGGCTAGGAGCCTCTGGCGCACTTCTGCGTAAGAGGCCCCGTAGACAGAGCGATAAATGGCTCTCCCATCCGGCTTGCGCCCTGTGATATACCGGCCCTCCCATCGGCCATCCTTGCGCTTATAGATGTTTTCTCCTCGCTTCGGCATAGGCGTTCCTCCCAGTGACCATGTTTTTGACGGCGAGTACAAATACCAAGAGCTTTTTCGTGACTATTCTGCATAAAATCCTTATTGGCTTTTATGACAGAATGAACAAAGAAATTAGATTCACTACAAGAATGAACAATCACAGGCAATTCTCATTGACAAATAACGAACTTATGCTATAATAAGCATGAATGAATGGGGTTGTGCGCCTATCTATCAGCTTTCGTCAAGGGGATCACTTGACGAAACCGATACATTCTCTTGGCCTCTTGTGCGCCGTACATAGTATGGCACAGAAATTCGTTTCTTAACAAGTAAATGCTGCATGGTGTCACGCGTCTGTGGTTCACAGATGTGGAGATCAGGGAATCCGGTGAAATCCCGGTGCTATACCCGTAGCTGTAAGCGCAGAATGTTCGCACCCTTAACGGAGTGATCCGGTCATTGGGGAAACCTGAGAAGGCTGGGTGCGGGCGCTGGCGGATTGATCCGCTGTGATGCGCGAGTCAGAATACCGACCGTGTGAGAACCCGGAGCGCATCCCTGAGATGGGGTGAAGGAAGGCAGGATGTGAGAACATACGGTCACACTGGCAGAAGTCTGCCTGTGTGGCTTTTTCTTTTGCCTGAAAACTGCATATCGGTTTTGTGGCCTGTGGAGAGCAGGCTGAACAAGGGAAGCCGGTGGAAGTCCGGCGCAGACGCGCTACTGTAATGTGCCAAGGGTGCTGCCAAAATGCCATTGCTGAAAAGTGAGAAGGCGGCAGTGCTGCACAGAGCCAGGAGACCTACAAAACCATGGACTGATCTTTGGACGCGAAAGAAACCGTGAGATCCCACCAATGTAGAGGCATTGCGCCTGATAATGGAGGGACACGGTGTGAGTAACAAAGACAAGCCTTATCGTTTTGATCCACAACGGTGGAAACAGCAGCAGCTGGAGACAATGACCAACGCCGCCATGCGGCGCAAGGACGCCGAGTTCGTGGCGGCCCACCGGGACGACACAGACGAACAGCTGATTGCCTATCTCCAGCAGTGCGCCCAGGAGCTTGGGCATACGCCCTACCCCAGAGAGGTATTCGGGGGTGCTATGATTGGGGAGCGGTTCGGCGGATGGTCCAGAGCGGTAGATGTTGCTGGGCTGCCCTACCCAACACATAAGGTCAGCGATAAGGGCAGACGCATCTACCGCAAAACCATGAAAGAGCAGTCCCGTGTATTCGACGAACGTCAGGCACAAAAACGGGAAGCCATCCGGGCTGTGAATCAAGAAAAGGCCGCTGTCGCTCAGGCCGAGAAACAGGCCCGCTTAGAGCGGGATGCCCGGTGGGGAGAATCCCACGGGGATAAGATGAGCGACGATGAGATACTGGAGTACCTTCGTACCTGCGCCGAGGCGCTGGGCCACTCCCCTTATTCCAATGAGGTTGAGGGTGGGCGGTATATTGCGGGGCGGTTTGTCTGCTGGTCCATTGCATTGACCGAGGCCAAGCTGCCGCTGCCGAAGGGATGCCATAAGCCGAGGCGGGAACAGAAGTTGGAGTTCCTGGCGAGGAAAAATGGGTGTCAACCGGGGAGTGACCCGGAGACATATAAGTGAATAACGATGTCGTATTGTGACACCGGTTTGCGGGATTGTGCCAGGATAGCTTAGGCTGGAGCGTGACGAAGTAAGCGGGGGTGATTTCTGCTTTTGTAGGAGGGCCCGACGGGAGCAGGAAGGTCGTGTGCGGCGGAGTTGTTCACGTCAATATGGTGTCAACAGCCGAAAAGGTTGTGGCATAAATAATTTTACAAAGGAGCAAAAAATCATGAAGACAACCAGAAGAATTTTCTCAATGGTCCTCGCTCTGATGATGGTCCTGTCCCTGAGCGTGACCGCATTCGCAGACACCCCTGCGACCCCGTACATCAATGTAACCGTTAAGACCTCCCGGAGCGGTGCTACCGACTCTTGGACTGTCGCTGCGACGACTGGTGCGAGCGTAAAGAGCGCACTTGATACGGACGCAGTTCACGCACGTGACTGGAAGCAAGTAGCAGATTATTATAATCCGTCTACCATTCACTATGCACTGAATGGTTATGGTGCTTACGCTTCCACGAAGTTTGATCCGGAATATGAAGCCGATCAGGACAATCTGCTTGAGCATGGTTATGATTACTCCGAGATTACCTGGTATGATGGGACATTGCAGGGCTATGGCCTGATTAGGCAGGACGGTAGTAATTATACCTACATCTATGCTGGCTACGATTGGACCTATAATAGCAATTTGAGTGCAGAAATTTGGGACTATATGTGCTGCTACAATGTGCAGGCTAATGAGATTATTAACCTGACGTACGACTTTACTGTGTCTGTGTGGACTACCACTACCCCTCTTGTCTGAGAAGCGGACTACGCGTGATTCCTGAAAACTGAATAGTGAGAGGCGGCCCCGTCAAATGATGAGGCCGCCTCTTTTTTATGGGGGACTCACACCACCATTCGCATTGCTCGGAGATTCCCCCATGGATGGAGGCGAATTTATGAGCAAAAAAATACGAGCAAGGAGATTGTGCAGCATTATTTTGACGGTTGCCTTGCTTATTTCATACATCCCATATCCAGCAAGGGCGGTTGAATCAGAGGGTAATGTAGAAGATAAGATAAATACAGATGCTATTGCTACGGATAGTTCGGATATAGATTCGGGCGTCGAAAGCCCTAGTGTTTCTGGTCCTGATGAGATTACAGATGAGAACAATGACATTCCTGTTGAGCAGGAACACGAACAGACATTTGAATCAAATAAAGAAAATGTAAACACTGTTGGAAAAGAATCTGCTTTGGCTAGGACAGGTGATTTTGCTTTTTTTGACTCTGAGGTCTTGCTAGATCAGGAAAAAGATCAATCAGAAGATATAAGTGCTGACGAGTTGTATTTAACAAAGATCAGTATCACAGCGGGTAGTAGCAATCAGGAAATACCAATTGATGTTAATTTTGAAAATGAAAACGGAAAAAGTATCCAGACGATAAAAACTATCTCTGGTATTTCTGAGAATTCTATCTCGATTGCTATTGAAGCAAGTTTTTCACAAGCTGACATTTACATAGCTGATTCTACAACAAAATTTGTATCTGGAGACTCCCTCAACCTGACGATATACGAAGTTGAAACGGTTGATGGGGAGAATTATGTAAAAATTCCCATTAAGCTGGAAATAGCAGCAGAGAGCGGTCAGACAGCAGCGACTAAGGAATACACCTTGCTGGTGCTACTGGCAAACTATCCTCCGGTAATCACGACACAGCCTCAGTCTAAAGAGGTTGAATGTTTGGATGCCGGTTTTGCCCCGTTGACAGTCAAAGCACAGGCCACAAATGGTGGCACCTTATCTTACCAGTGGTATAGGGTCAGTGAAACAGAAGATGAAAAGCTGACCGATCAGTATGCCACGAATAAAATCTATCGTGCGCCCAAGAACAAGGTAGGAACCCAGGACTATTACTGCATCGTAACGAACACAGTTGATGGGAAAAGTTATTCTGTAAAGAGTAATGTTGTTACGGTAACGGTCTATAAGTCTTATGTTGCTACACTGGCAATTAAGAAAGGCGAGACAGAAGTATTTAGGCAGTATGGCACCTGGCAGGGAAAAGAGTTCAGTGGTATTTCTCTGGATGGACAGGATACATACACCCTGGTGGTTTATCTGAAGAATAAAGATCTTGCCTCCAATTACTCCATGAGCATAGGCTACAATGGAGAAGATGGAGAAGTAAGTACGTTCCAGGATAAGGTTACACTGGAGACGAACAAGCTCCCAGTGGGCACAAGCTACTTTACCCTTCGGGTCGGTGAGTATGACAGTGCAAGCAAATCTTATATTGCCAGTGAGCTGTATAAATTCAATGTTACAAAAGCGCTGGCTCTTACCGGCATTACTGTCACGGCTGACGAGGCTGAGATCAGCACCGATTTCAGTGATGCGGAGAGTACCGGTAGAATAAAAACGAGCGTTGCAACGGCGGCCGATGAGATTCACTTGTCGGTTACAACGAACAGCGACAACGTAAAGGTCTACCTCGGAGAATCTACGACTGCCTTTGTGTCTGGTTCGGCTGTAAAGCTGGCTGATTACCAGACCGAAACGGTAGGAGAAGATAACTATGCTAAAATTCCTATTAAGCTGGAGGTAACGGCAGAGAACGGTCAGGCAGCAACGACTAAGGAATATACTCTGCTGGTGCTACTTGCAAACTTCTTCCCACATATCACAGAACAACCTCAGTCTGTTGCTGTTAAAAAGGCGGCAAGTGGAAATGTCGTTCTGAAGGTCAAAGCAGAAGCGATTAAAGATGGGTTGCTGACGTATCAGTGGTATAAAGTGGGTGAACAGGAGGATGAGAAACTTACAGATAAGCATGCGACAAGAAATGTGTATCCCATTCCCAAAAACGTCCCCGGGACAGGACGCTACTATTGTATTGTAACTAATACAGTAGAAGGAAAAGCCTATTCACTCAAAACAGAAATTGCTACTGTAACGATTTATAAGCCCTACATGAACAGTCTAACGCTTGTGACAGACGGTAGCATTGTATCCTCTAATGCGGGTGATTGGAACGGAGGGACTTTTGATGTTGCGATTAGTGACCGGGATGATTATGAACTGCGCTTAACAGCCCTTGATGTGATGGGTACATCAGCCTATTCAATGACTATTAGCTACAACGGTGAACCCGGAACACTTGTACAATACAAGTCTGCACTGACGCTTGATGTGACAAAATTTGCGTATGGTAACACGGGATATTTCACGATTGAAATCGGTGACTATAACGAGGAAAATAGTGAATATACTTCTAGTGAAGTATATCGGTTTAATATCCAAAAGTACCCCGGACTGAAGGTTCTCAATGTAAAAGAAAATAATAATCAGGTGCCGCTGGATACAGACCTTTGTGCAGTAGCAAATATGTCGTCTACGCAGACTATGACGACTCAATCTGTTACAGGAAGTAAAGCAACGATTACAGCAATTCCACTACAGAATGGAACAGAGGTTTTTATTGGAAACGCAACTACAGCTGGAGTAGAAACTGTAATCAATACGGAAGATTATCCGATAGAATATAAGGGACAATACGCATACGCAGCCGTTCCCATAAGGCTTGTTTCTCCGAACAAGACAGAACGCACTTATACAATTCTGATACGGATTGAATCGACTAAGATTAGAATTGATAAGCAACCGTTAGATGTCACTTGCTACACCGGAGATCAGGTCTCCTTGAGCATTGAAGCTGTTTCACCGGATGGAGCGACGCTTTCCTATCAATGGTACAAGGCTACGTCAGATGGTGCGGAAGTGGTTACAGGCGCAACAAATTCAACGCTTGCGCTTACACCGAAAGAAGTTGGGACTTCTACCTACTATTGTGTTGTTTCAAGCAGTGCTGATGGAGTAACATATTCCGTAAAGTCTGATACCGCAACGGTTACTGCAAAAGACGGCAGCGATTTAACACCGGTAATTCTTTCACAACCAGCATCAAGAATCACCTGCAACCAGGGGGAAGAAATCACTCTGTCCGTTGAAGTACTCAAACCGCCGAAGGGCGAGTTAAGTTACCAATGGTATAAGATTGCGAAAGAGGATCAGCTTGTCGCAAATGCGAAAGACTATGTACCATCCACGGATGTGAATTCTTCCTTCGGTTACTATTGTGTTATTACCAATACTGTAGATGGAAAAGAGTATAAGGCAAAAACGAATAATGTTTCTGTACGCGCAAACCTGACTAAGTATATCCATGCGGCAGAAGTTATTGGGCAGCCTGGAACCTATGTTTTTGACGAGAATACGGGAATGGTTCCTGGCGGATATACGGCGGTCGCAAAAGGAAACTCAGCTCCCAAACCTTTCAATGTTCGATTCCAGTATGTGGACTACGATGTTGATTCCATAGTGACGCTCTATCACTCTACCACGAACAGCTACGATGGAGCCGAACTCGTTAAAGATGCAATTTGCAGAGGGAAGCGAGAGGGCGGTGTAAGCGGCGAGTACTACAAGGAATGCGAAATCAACCCCAATACCGCCTACCCCGCAGGTGAACACTACTTCTACGTCGTAATCACCCTATCCCCCAGCGACAAGAATTCCACCGTCGAACCGGTATCCACGAAGTCAGACATTCTGAAAATCGACTTCACAGACCGTGAGATGACCATGGACGGCGCTGGTACGGAGCAGAACCCCTACATCATCAAGACAACGGAGCATCTGTCTGAAATCCAGAAGATGGTTGCTGACGGCGATTCCTTCGCCGGGGCCTACTTCAAGATCGCAAACGATGTTTCGCTGCCAACAAACTGGACACCTATTGGTACGATGACTACCAAGTTCTCCGGTTCTATTGACGGTAACAATAAACTGCTGACAGTTCCGGCAGGCGAAAAGCCCCTGTTGGGCTGCATTAACGGTGCTTCCGTCAAGGACCTGGATATCTACGGCGAACAGATTGAAGGCGCAGGCCTGGTCAACAGTTTTACCGGTGTCGGCCTGTCCGGCAGCGCCATTGTCCTGGACAACGTAACGCTGAAAAGCGGCTCCAAGACCCTGAAATCCGGTCTGGTAGCAGCTGGTGCCGGCAACGGCTATGCCTCCGCTAGTGCGGGCTTCGTTATGACCATCCGCAACTGCACCATTGAGAGCAATGTTGTGGTTGGCTATACCGGAACGGAAAGCCAGATCGGTTCCTTCGCCGGGAGATTCCAGGGCACCATTGAAAACTGCACCAGCTCTGCAACGGTCAAGGGCAAGGACTATGTGGGCGGCATCATCGGCACCAGAGACAACGCCATGGCCCAGTGCGTTGTCAAGAACTCCACTTTCCACGGCACCGTAGAATCCTCCGGCTCCTACGCCGGTGGTATCGTCGGCGGCGGCTACGACAACTCCACCGCCCCCAACGGCGCTTGCCCCACCATCCTGGCCTGTACTGTAGATGGGACCGTGAAGGGCAACGAGCGTGTCGGCGGCATCTTCGGCGGCGACGGCTTTGTGGCCCAGACCTGGGATAACGTGGTTGGCTCCATCAGTGCCAACAGCTTTACCGGCAAGGTCAGCGGCAACAAATATGTGGGTGCAATTATCGGATACCGTCAAAGCTTGAACCGGTACGACAACATTGCCGGAAACACCTATTCCGCCGGATGCGGTGCGGACAAGGGTATCGGCTATGTGAAGTACCTGGATACCAGCTATGCCAATCCCACCAAGATGGACGGAACCATCGTATTCAGCACGGAGGGCACCACCAAGGACTGCCCCGCTGTAGAGGGCTGTGCCTGGAGAAAGGACCACAACCGTACCGACGATCCCCTGGGCGCGGATGCGGACAAGCTCTGCCGGGTGGCTGGCGGAAGCACCGAGCCCATCTGCTACGAGCTGACGGCCAGCGGTACCTACAAGACCGAATACACCGTCGGCGACGAGCTGGACCTGACCGGCATTGTGCTGACGGCCAGCTGGTCCAATGGCACCACCACCGATGTGGCTCTGAGCGACGTGACCAAGGAAGGCTACGATCAGAACAAGGTGGGCATCCAGACGATCACCCTGAAATACGGCGATGCCGTGGCGTATATTACTGTAACCGTCAAGCCGGAATCCGTGAAGATCACCGTCTCCGTCTCCATCCTGGGCGACGAAAAGCACGGCGCGGTAGATGAGCCTCACGGTCTGGCCCGGGGCGGCCTGACTGCCTGGGCAGAGGATACCAGCGTAGAAGCGGATACCACGGAAACCGTATGGGATGTGCTCCAGCGGGTAGCCAAGTCCAAGGACATTGAGCTTGACGCATACTACAGCGAGCAATACGGAGCCTACTATATCCGGGGCGTCAACGGCCTGAGCGAAAAGGACAACGGCGAAAACTCCGGCTGGATGTACACCGTGAACGGCAAGCATCCTGAGGTAGGCGTGTCGGCCAGATTTGTGAACGAGAACGACCAGATCATTCTCCACTACACCGACGACTACACCTACGAAGAGGACGGCGAAAACTACGGCAAGGAGCCGCCCGTCACCCCCAAGCCGGATAAGACCAACGCCACCGAGCTGCTTTCCGGCAAGTCCACCACCCTGAAAGTCCTGGGTAAGAACGGTAAGGTCCTGGGTAAGAATGACATTACCTGGACCCTGAAAGATCCTCAGGACAGCATTTACGCAACCATTTCCACTACCGGTACCGTAAAGGCAAAAACCGTCCTGACCAAGCACGATGTGACCTTTGTAGGCACCCTGAAGGGCAGCTACGAGGGCACTGTTGAGCAGGTCGTTACCATTCTGCCCAAGGTCACCCAGGTGGAGATCGTGAAGGATGGGGAAAACGTCACCGGTAAGACCCTGAGCCTGAACGCTGTGGAAGAGGAGACCCTGACACTCACCGCCAAGGTCTATCCCGACGAGCTGGCCCAGGAGGTCACCTGGAAGTCCTCTAATACGAAGATCGCCCAGATCGATGCCGAGGGCACCGTCTCCTTTGCCGGTAAGACCGGTACCGTGACCGTCACCGCTACCTCTACCGATGGCAGCCGTATTTCCGCCACCGTAAAGCTGCAGGTTGGTGTATTGACCAAGTCTGTCACCATTGGGGAGCCTGCCGATCACACCCTGCGCAGCGGCAAGAGCCTGACCCTGAAGGCCACTACCGATCCCGTGAAGCCCACCGTTTCCGGCGTGACCTTCAAGCTGGTAAACGCCTCTGACAGCGCTTACGTCAGCGTTTCCACCTCCGGCAAGGTTTCCGCCAAGACCGTGAACGAGCCTCACGTGGTAGAGATTTACGCCGTCAGCAAGGATGCGGCAGCGGTAGAAAGCAATGTGATCACCCTCACCATCCTGCCTAAGAATGTGCAGAGCCTGATCCTCAAGTCCGGCGACAAGTACGTGACCAATGGGAAGGTTGTCCGCAACGTGAACGAAGAGCTGACGCTGAAGGCTTACACCCTGGATACCACCGATGGCGCTGTGGAAGAGACCCGGGATGTGACCTGGACAAGCTCCAACACCAAGGTCGCCACTATCGACGAAACCGGCAAGGTCACCTGCGTGAAGACCGGTACCGTCAAGCTGACGGCTACCGCAGACAAGAAGACCAAGGCAGCCGTTACCTTGAAGGTCACCAATCTGGTAAACGGCATCACCATTGTGACCAAGAACGACAAGGACTCTATGGTCGTCGCCTCCGGTAAGTCCCTGGCTCTGAAGGCTACGGTACAGCCCGCCAACGCTTCCCAGAAGGCCGTCACCTGGTCCATGGTAAGCGGCAGCCGCTACGCCAAGATTTCTTCTTCCGGCGTGGTCAGCGCCAACAAGGGCCTGACTTCTCCCGTGACCGTTACCGTCAAGGCAGTGGCCAAGGACGGCAGCGGCATGGAAGCCACCCAAGAGATCACCATTAACCCCGTGGCTCTGGGCGTGACCATCTCCGACGTGAACCACGAGCGGACCACCGGCACCCTGGTATGGAACATGACCGAGGCGGATAATATCCAGTTCAGCGCCAATGTGTATCCCGTCAAGGCTGTGCAGGCTGTTACCTGGAAGTCCTCCAATGCTAAGATCGCTGCTGTGGACGGAACCGGTAAGGTCACCTGCTACAAGGCCGGCACCGTCACCATCACGGCAACTGCCAAGGATGGCTCCGGCAAGAAGGCCTCCTTCAAGCTGAACATCATCAAGAAATTGAAGAGCCTGACCCTGGAAGACCAGACGGTAGAAGGCGGCAAGTCCCTGCAGCTGAAAGCCATTCTGGACCCCGTGGATCCCACCAACAAGAAGCTGACCTGGACCGTCAGCAGTAACAACGTGGGCGCGAAGATCTCTTCTTCCGGAAAGCTCACCACCAAGAAGGTGACGAAGAATACCAAGGTAATGGTCACCGTCTCCTCCAACGACGGCACCGGCCTGACCGCCACCTGCTTTGTAACCATCACACCTTCTGTAAAGAAGTAAGCATCCATTTTATCCCCCTTCTCCACCAGGGGAAGGGGGAGTTTCCAAGACTCCGCTCCCCCTTGGGGGAGCCGTCACCGCAGTGACTTCAGCTTTTTAGCAAAGGGGATCGACTATGCGAAGAATAATGGCCGGATTTTTGGCCGCCTGGATGATGCTCGGGGTTCTGCTCCCCAATAAGGGCTACGCGCTGCCCTCCAATACAGAGGAGACGGCGTCTTCGCCCACAGAAACAACGGTCCCCCCGACGGAAAAACCGGTCCCCCCGACGGAAGGGACGGTGTTTCCGTCGGAAGAACCGGCAGAAGAAAGCACAGAGCCGGAAACACCCCCAAAATCGGCGGCACTGGACGCACTAAAGCTGCAGGATGCCGAGGGGAACGAAATCCCCTTGGATCCGGCCTTTGATCCGGACTGCTTCCGCTATGAGGTGCAGTTCCCGGCAGCGGAGGAAATCACCGTCACCCTTTCCGGGCCGGAGGGCATCCCAATCTACGCAAACGACGCTTTGGTAGAGGACAATACCTGCCTGTGGGACCCGGAAAACCGAAATACCCTGACCCTGCGTCTGAAAGGGGAGGGCACGGAGGAAACAAGCTATGTGCTGCTCTTGGCCCAGGAAGAGGAGCTCGAGGAGCTTTTGGAGGAGCCGGTGCTTCTGCTGGCCCCGGAAACCGCGCTGACAGGCTCCGGCACCCAGGAAAGCCCCTACCATTTAACCACCGAAGCGGACCTGCGGCTTCTGGATACCTGGGTCACGGAAGGGGACGAACGGTCCAAGGGCTATTTCCGCATGGAAAATGACATTGCCATCACCGGAACCTGGGACGGCATCGGCGACGAGGATACCCCCTTTACCGGGGACTTTGACGGCGGCGGACACCAGATCACCATCCCGGAAGGCGGCAAGGCCCTGTTTTCCCGGACCCGGGGAGCCGTGATCCATGATTTAAAGCTCTATGGGCCCAAGATCCAGGACTACGGCCTGGTCAGCCATTATGTGGAAGACAAGGTGGAGAAGTACTACGCCAAATTCTACCGGGTGACCCTGGTAAAGGGCACCAAAACCCTGTATTCTGGCTTTATCGGCGGCTACGCCTCGGGAGAGGACCGGCTGCTCATCGAGGATTGCACCGTAGAATCCGGGGTCACCGTCGGCTACGACCGGAAGCAAAGCCACATCGGTGCCTTCGCCGGGGAATTCAATGGCTATGTCCGCAACTGTACCAGCGCCGCGGATGTGTACGGCGTAGATTGGGTGGGCGGCCTGGTGGGAAACAAGGGCCAGTCCATGGGCGACTTTGAAATTACAGACTGCAGCTTTTCCGGCTCCGTTACCGCTTCCGGCAATTACGCAGGCGGCATCGTCGGCGGCGGCTACGCAGGTACCGGATGGGGCCTGGTAACCGCTCCCAACGCCAGAGGCGTGGTGATCCAAAATTGCACCGGCGACGGGATTGTCTTCGGCAAAAACGGCGTAGGCGGCATCCTGGGTGCGGAAGGCTGCGTCCAGCAGTTCTGGGACAACGGCGTTGGCTATATCCAGAACAATCGCTTTACGGGCTTTGTCTCCTGCACCGGAAAATACGCCGGGGGCATTATCGGCTTTATGCAGTCCCTGAATGCCAATATGGTCATCACCGGGAACTACTACGAGAACGCGGAGGATGGTATCGGGGCTGTGGCCCATGTGGATACCAGCGCCGTACCCAACGGGTTCCGGGGCAATACCTATTATTACAATACCTCCAAATACGTTTCCGATGGCAACGGCGGCGTTGCAAGCTACGAGGAAGAAATCAACTGTGTTGCCCTGAAGCAGTATATTGAGCTTTCTACCATCGGCAAGGCTACCACCGGCAGCAACCGGGCCGTCTCCAAGCCGGAGATGAACCGGGCGGACGATCCCCTGGGGGCGGATAAAAATAAGCTCTGCTTTACGGAAGGCAGCGAGCCCCCCAAAACCTACGCCACAGGCATGACCCTGGAGGGCACCCCCAAGAAGAACTATACCCAGGGGGAGGCACTGGTACTTGACGGCCTGACCCTGATTGTGAAATGGAGCGACGGCACCGAGACCCAAGTATCCGCGGAAAGCGCCACGGTATCCGGCTACAACCCCGATACCCCGGGCAAGCAGACGGTGCGCCTCCGCTACGAGGGCCAGGAGGTAAGATTTACCGTAACGGTCACACCCAAGAGTACGGATATCACCGTCTCCGTCTCCATCCTGGGGGACACCCACCATTCCGACCCCACCGCCAACGGAGGCCCCCACGGCCTGGCAAAGGGCGGCCTGACCACCTGGGCCAGCGAGACCCTGACTGCCAATACCACCAATACGGTATGGGATGTGCTGCAAAAGGTGGCGAAGGATGCCAATCTTCGCATGGAGGCAAACAGCAACAACCAGTACGGCACCGTATACATCAGTGGGGTCAACGGCCTTTCGGAATTTGACAACGGAAAGAATTCCGGCTGGATGTATACCGTCAACGGCACCCATCCGGAGGTAGGCGTTTCCGCAAGGTATCTGAAGGACGGGGACGAGATCATCTTCCACTATACCGACGACTACACCCTTGAGGAGGGCAGCGACAAATACAATTCCGGCACCACGGACACCACCGGGAGTGCCCAAAAGGTCATTTCTCTGATTTCTGCTATCGGAACAGTGACCGCTACCGGCGAATGCTGGCAGAAGATCGACGCGGCCCGGAAGGCCTATAATGCACTGTCCGATGGGGAAAAGGAAAAGGTAAGCAATTATTCCGTTCTCCAGGCGGCGGAGCTGAAGTATCAGGAGCTGCAATCGGCAGGGACCCAGAAACAGGTAAAGAATGTAGAGGACCTGATCGCCAAGATCGGCACCGTCACCGCTTCCAGCGGCCCGGCCATTCAGGCGGCCAGAAAAGCCTACGATGCCCTGACCCCGGCCCAGCAGAAAATGGTAGGAAACCTCAAAACCCTTGAGGCGGCGGAAAAGGCCTACGCCAATTTGGCGGCCACCCCGGAGGACAGGGAAAAGGCCCAGGCGGTTATGAATCTGATCAAAGCTCTGGGCAAGATCACCCTGGATTCGGAAAAAGAGGTCCAGGCGGCAAGAGAGGCGTTTGATGCCCTGACGGACATTCAAAAGCTTCTGGTAGAGAATCTGGACACCCTGGAAACGGCAGAGGCAGAGCTTTCCATGCTGAAGACCCTGGGAAAGGTCAGCGAGCCCTATATTTCCACCGGCGAGTACATGGAGAAGCTTGGTACCCCCAGTGTCGGCGCTATTGGCGGCGAATGGATGGTCATCGGCCTGGCCCGGTCCGGACGGACAGTCCCCGGCGTGGAGGATTACTACCAAAAGGCTGTGGAGTATGTGCAGCAAAGCATTGACCCCGACACCGGACGGCTCCACAAGGCCAAGTCCACGGACAACTCCCGGATGATCCTGGCCCTGACGGCTATCGGCAAGGATGTGACCAACGTTGGCGGCTACAACCTGCTGGCTGGCCTCAGTGACCTGGAGTTCGTCAAGTACCAGGGCAACAACGGTCCTATCTGGGCACTGCTGGCACTGGATTCCGGCAACTACCCCGTGCCCTCCGGCGGCACCACCACACGGCAGGCCCTCATTGACGAGATTTTGAGTGTGCAGACCTCCGACGGCGGCTGGGCCATCACCGGCGACAAGGCAGACTCCGACATGACCGGCATGGCCCTGACGGCTCTTGCCCCCTACTACAAGAAGGACCCGACTGTGAAGCAGGCCATCGACAAGGCCATTGCAAGGCTTTCCGAGATGCAGGACGATGACGGCGGATTCAGCACCACTTACGGCGACGGCAAGTACATTGCCACCAGTGAATCCACCGCACAGGTTCTCACCGCTCTGTCCGCTCTGGGCATCGATGGGGACACCGACTCCCGGTTCGTCAAGAACGGAAGCTCCGTGGTTGACGCACTGCTGCGGTACTATGTAAAGGGCGGCGGCTTCAAGCACATCATGGACGGCGAGATCGACGGCATGGGCACCGAGCAGGCGTACTACGCACTGACCGCCTACTACCGCTTCCTCTCCGGCAAGACGAACCTGTACGACATGACCGACATCATCGACATGGGCGGCGATGTGGTAACTGTGGAACCCACCGTTCCCGCTGCCACCGAACCTGCCCAGGCGGCCAATATCCCCTGGTGGATCATTGCGGTCTGCATCTTTGGCGGTGCCGGCTGGGGTGTGGTCATCGGTATCGTCCTCGTTCCCAAGCTCAACAAGAAGAAAGACTGATATTTTACCGCCGGGGGCGGGCAACCGTCCCCGGCAAGCAAGGAGCGCTGCATTTGACCAAACGAAATATTCTGTGCCTACTGCTGGCGGCAGCTCTGCTTGTTCAGCCCATTTCTTTGAGGACCTGGGCCGAGAAGGCAACGGAGGAGACACATCTGCTGGCCAAGCTCATTTATGTGGAGGCCCGAGGCGAAAGCGAGGATGGACAACAGGCCATTGCCGAAGTCGTCCTGAACCGCTACACCTCCGGCCTGTTCGGCAAGAGCCTGTCGGCCATGATCCAGGACGAGGACGCTTTCGTTCCACGGAAGCTCCTCAACGCTGCGAAACCGACCCAGGCACAGTACGAGGCCATCGACCGGGCCTTGTATGGTCCCTATGTGCTGCCAAAGGATGTCCTGTTCTATGGCAGAGTCCGCACAACAGACAGCGAATGGGGTTCCATCGGAGGCCACATCTTCTGTTACCCAAGAGGATACCTGGCAGCAGAAACCAACTGATTAAAGCATAGCCGGATCATCCATCGCTGCTCAGGCCCCCTCTGAGATTGCCCAGCGAAGGATGACCGGCTTCATCACTTTAGAGGAACCTGAAAAATAAAGCAAAAAGCCCTTGAACCTGAGCAAAAATCAACTATACTATCCTTAATGAACGCAACACTTGACATAAAGAGAGGATCTGTATGAAAAAGAAAACCGCAAACCTGATCATGGTATTGATCATTGCCGCAATCGTCATTGCCGGTGTAGCAGTCGCTTTTACACTGAAAACAGACACCGGTGACGGCCTCGGAAGCCAGTACAAAATTCAAAAGATACAAGACAATGCCCTGATTGAACCCGGTCAGGAGGATAACATCTGCACCATTACCATTGTGTGTGATACCATCTTGGACAACACGAAGAATTTGAATGAAGAAAAGGCCCCCTTTGTTCCAAAGGATGGGACGATCCTGCCCAAGACCCAGGTCAGCTTCTCCGAAGGAGATACGGTTTTTGAGGTACTGAACAAAGTCTGCGAGGCGGCGGGTATTCAAATTGAATACAGCTATACCCCTATGTATGAAAGCTATTATATCGAGGGAATCAACCATCTGTATGAGTTTGACTGCGGCCCGGAATCCGGTTGGATGTACAAAGTGGACGAGTGGTTTCCCAACTATGGCTGCTCCTCCTACACTCTGCAAAACGGCCAGGATATTGTTTGGTGCTACACCTGCAACGGCCTGGGTGCGGATGTAGGCGAAATCTGGATGGGCGATGACAATGCGTAGTGACGCCTTTTCCAAGCGCCATCCGGCAGTGAATTTTGCCTTTTTTCTGGGAGCCATTTGTTCCGCCGTGATCATCCAGCACCCGGCGTATCTTGCGGTGGGGATCATCAGCGGAAGCTGCTATTATCTGCTGCTCCACAGGCGAAAAGGGCTTCGGAACATTCTTTCTATGCTGCCCCTTTTCCTGGTGCTGACCCTTATCAACCCTTTGTTCAACCGGTATGGAGAGCGAGTGCTGTTCAGGTATTTTGGCAGGCCCTACACCTGGGAGGCCCTGCTCTATGGCATGGCCATCAGCGGGATTTTTCTGGAAATGCTGCTGTGGTTTGGCTGCTACAATGCAGTCCTGACCAGCGACAAGTTTACGGCACTGTTTGGGAATGTGATTCCTGCCCTGTCGCTTCTGCTGGTGATGGTGCTGCGGCTGATCCCCAATTTCATGCGCAAGGCGACTCAAATTGCCGGAGCCAGAAAGTCCATCGGCAAAGGTGCAGCGGAGGGTGACACCAATAAAGAAAAGCTGGAGGACGGAATGTCCATTCTGGGAGCACTGACCTCCTGGGCGTTAGAGGGCAGCGTGGTTACGGCAGACTCCATGCGCAGCCGGGGCTACGGAACAGGAAAGCGAAGCAGCTTTATGATCTACACCATGACCAGCCTGGATTGGGGGCTTCTGGCAGCTTTTTCGGTACTGCTCGGTTTGGTTGTATTCGTTGGTGACAAAACGGCAACCTTCACCCCGGAGCTGTCTATCGCCCGAATCGAAGGATGGAACAGCTTGGGCCTGGCAGCCTATGGCGTATTTCTGTTATTGCCCACCGTATTACACATAAAGGAGGCCATACAGTGGCACATTTCGAGATCAAGGATTTGACATTTTCCTATGCCTCTGCCAAGGGAAGGCATTCGTTGGAAAATGTCAGTCTGACTATTGAGCAGGGGGAGTTCCTGGTGCTTTGCGGCAAATCTGGAAGCGGAAAGAGTACCCTTTTGCGACAGCTGAAAACCGTCCTCACCCCCAACGGGAAACGTACCGGCGAGATTTTATTCCGGGGCGTTCCGCTGAAACAGGTGTCGGACCGAGAGCAGTCCGAGAAAATCGGTTTCGTCATGCAAAACCCGGACGATCAGATCGTAACGGATAAGGTTTGGCATGAGCTGGCTTTCGGCCTGGAAAGCCTGGGCTGTGACCAGAAAACTATGCGGGGCCGGGTTGCGGAGATGGCCTGCTACTTTGGCATTCAGGATTGGTTCCACCGGGATGTAGCGACCCTATCCGGCGGACAAAAGCAGCTATTAAACCTGGCATCCATTATGGCCATGCAGCCGGAGGTACTGATCCTGGACGAGCCAACAAGCCAGTTAGACCCTATCGCTGCCTCTGATTTTCTGAACACTGTCCGAAAGATTAACACGGAACTGGGTACTACCGTCATTATCACTGAACACCGCCTGGAAGACATTTTCCCCTATGCGGACCGGGCAGTGGTTATGGAAAAAGGCCGTGTCATAGCCGACGATACTCCCGGAAAGGTCGGCCAGCTTCTTTTTGAGCAGGCCAACCCCATGTTTGCCGCCATGCCTACCCCTGTTCGGGTATACTATGGGGCTGGCGGCACCGGCGAAAGCCCGCTGACAGTTCGCCAGGGTCGCAGCTGGCTCAGTCGCAGATTTCCTAACAGGCCGGAAAAAGATGCCATTGCCGCCCCACCCCTGCCGGAGGAAGTGAAAGACCCGGCACTGGTGCTGAAGGAACTATGGTTTCGCTATGAAAAGGACAGCCCGGATATTCTCCGAGGAGTCAGTGCGGAGATTCCTTCCGGCAGTTTGTATGCCATTCTAGGCGGCAACGGTGCGGGCAAGTCCACGACGCTGAAAGCCATCTCCGGCATTTGCCGCCCCTACCGGGGCAAGGTCACGCTATTTGGCAAGCCTTTGGACAAATACAAGTCCTCAGAGCTGTTTCATGGGTGCTTGGCCATGCTTCCACAAGACCCCAAGAGCCTGTTTGTGAAGAAGACCGTTCGGGAGGACCTTTCCGAAATGACCAGGGACAAATCCTCCATTGAACACATTGCGGCGCTCTGCCAGATCACGGAGCTTCTGGACAGCCACCCCTATGACCTCTCCGGCGGCGAACAGCAGCGGGCGGCGCTGGCAAAAGTACTGCTGACCGAGCCCAGGATGCTCCTGTTGGATGAGCCAACCAAGGGTATTGACAGCTTCTTTAAGGAGACCTTTGCCGGTATCCTATCTGATCTGAAAAAACAGGGTATTACCATTGTCATGGTCTCCCACGATGTGGAGTTTTGCGCACGGTATGCGGATGTGGTCAGTATGTTCTTTGACGGACAAGTGCTGACAACAGATACCCCAAGAAGATTCTTTGGTTCCAACAGTTTTTATACTACCGCTGCCCACCGTATGAGCCGTCATATTTTCCACATGGCCGTAACGGTAGACGATGTGATTGCTCTTTGCCGGGAAAATGCCCATGAATGATTTTTATATATCCACCATTGACGAAAATGCCGGAATGCTTGCCCAGAAATACAGGTTAGGGATCGAAATCGCAGATTACTGTACAGCTTGGAATATGGACGAGAGACTGGCAGAAACGGATGCACAGGTTCAAAAAATG
>OLGM01000727.1_pt1 | contig 18581 bp, 18 predicted proteins | sample 1606001 | NCBI WGS metagenome assembly OLGM01 (sample SAMN03283294) | human gut metagenome | biome: human-associated habitat; material: feces | host: Homo sapiens | place: Peru | collected 2012
AAAAGGCAAATTCCAATTTGAAAAATGTAATGAAAAATGTGAAATTTATACAGGGGAAAGGAGAGAATATTAGTATAGTAACACAAAATGGAGAAATATATGAAAAAATAGCACAAGGGCCGAATTTACAAATAAAAAATGCAAAAAAAATAATAGCTTCTTCTAGGGCAAAATATGTAATAAAAAATGATGGAACTTTATGGGCAAGAGGAAGCTACTCAACAGGAATGTGGGGAGAAATTGTATATAGAAATGAGTATGTAAAAATTACAAGAGATGGGACAAATAATTTTGAAAATATAAAAAATATATTTACATCAAAGATAGGAAATAGTGCGGTATTTATTACAGAAGATAATAAGTTGTATTGGGCTGGTTCAGATGGATATATAATATTACCTAGAATAAAAGGAGATTTCGTAGTGCCAGGAGAAGGGACAGTAACATATTATTCAAAAGAAGTAACGAGTCCACTTATCGAAAAAATCATAGATAAAATAAAAGATATAGAATATTCGTATATTAACGATGCGGGTATTCATGGAGCGAATACACTTATACTGACAGAAGATGGAAAGTTATATACAATGTCAAATAATAGAAATATGTCAGGAAACAATACTTATGCAGATAGAGAAAACGACGACTTTACTGAATTAACAATAAAAGAAGGAACAACCGTAAAACAAATCCTAACCGAAGACGGTCTTAGCCTAGCCCTATTATCCAACGGAGAAGTTTATGGATGGGGATACAATACTTACGGAATATTAGGAGCAAGTTACGAAGTTGGAGGAATATATCCAACCCCTGTAAAATTAGAAGGATTGCCAGCCAACATTCGTTATATGAGCCTAGGCAATGGTTTTGCAATATTTGCAAGCAAAAGTGGTGAGGTCTATGGCATAGGAAAAAATGACTATGGCCAACTAGGCACAGGAGACAGCATAGGACGAACTGAATTTGTAAGATGCACCAAGTTGGAGGAATAAGAACTACAAGAAACATATCAAATAAAAGCAACAAAATATTTTTGTATTTTGTTGCTTTTTCACTTTATGTAGTACACCAATGTTGAAGAATGTCGGAAATTTGTGGGGGGATAAATTTGAAAAAAAGTATTTACAATTATGTAAATATGTAGTATCATAATATAAATTATTTTTATGCATAAAAATTCGAAATGAAGATTAAATATAGTTAATCTAAAAACAACTTAGTATAGACAAAATAAAAATTAAAGGCGATTTCAGCCTAAGAAAATCAAGAAATTAAAATTAAATAATGTATACGTGAAAAAAATGTTTCTATATTTGCACATATTTAAAATGTAGAGTAGGCTAGATAAAAACAGATTTTATACTACCAGACGAGTATTGCAAAAAATATTGAAACAAGTAATTATCACGTTATATAATACAAGGAGGAATTATTATTGAATAAAAAAGTACCACAAAATGATATAATATTTAAAAATCTATTTTCAACCAAAAGAAATGAAGATTTATTAGTAGATTTTTTAGAAAGCATATTGCAAATCAAAATAGAAAAAATAGAAGCACAAAAAGAAGTAGAGCCAGAAGTTCACAATATCGAAGAAAAGCAAGGCCGACTAGACATTAAAGCAACGATAAATGATGAAATAATAGTTGATGTCGAAATGCAAAATATTGATTATAAGGATACCGAAAAAAGAGCGGTATTTTATGCAGGATGCCTAATAAGAGATTCTATAAAAACGAAAGAAGCGTATAAAATAATCAAAGATATAGCCGTAATATGGATATTGGATTATGAATTAGAAAATGAAAATGAAGAATATTTTACAAGAACGAAAACTGTTGAAGATAAATATTGCAAATACGAAATAATAAAAGGAGTAAAATACTACTTCATAGAGTTGCCAAAATTTAGAAGAATGGTAACAAATAAGTTAGAAACCAATTTAGAAAATTGGTTAGCATTTATAGATTATAGTAGAAAGGATTTGATAGAAATGGCAATGGAAAGAAACGAAAAAATCAGAAAAGCAAATGAAGAATACGAATATCTAACAGGAGATGAAGCCATAAAAAGAAGAGAAGAACTAAGAGAAAGAGCAATGAGAGATGAAGCAGCTGCAAGATTATGTGGTAGAGAAGAAGGCGAAGAGGCACGGAATTGTAATTGGCAAAGCTTTGGGAAAACAAGAGGGCGAGAAAAGACGGCGAAAGAAAAGGCCGAATGGAAACAGCTAAAAATATGCTTAAAGATAAAATGGATAAGAAAACCATAATTAAGTACACAGGCCTTACTTTAAAAGAAATTGAAAAAATAACAGTATAACTTTTTCACCACATGATGTATAAATGCCAAGGAAAATAGTATAAAAAACATTGACGAATGATAGGTGGTATGCTATTATATGAATTGATAATATACCAAAAAAGAAAGAAGGAAATAGGATGAAATTAAACAATATATTAGGAAGTTTAGTAATTGCGATAATATTAATAAGTACTACTGTTATGGGATATTCAGGGGATACCTTTAGTATTGAAGTTGGAGATGGATATGAGGAATTGGCTGAAAGTGGACTAGTTATGTTTCAAAAAGATACAGGAGATAATATAATTGTTCAAGAAATCGACCAAAAGGTAGTTGGAGGTAAGCTTTCTAATTATCAATTGAATGCTATTGCAACTGAGATTACAAATCAATATAAAGAAACCTATGATGCAGAAGTTGAACAATCTGAAAAAGAAGAAACTACAATAAATGGAAGAAATGTTGTTAAAATGACTTTCAGAGCTGAAATTGCTAATGTTGGAGTTATAATTCAAGAATTAAATTTATTTGTTTATTCTGATAAGATTTATGATATAATATTTACTAATGTAACGGCAGATGGATTTTCAGAAGAAGAAAAGAATAATATACTTAATTCATTTGAAATAAAAAATGCAGAAGCTGATAATGTTGATAATACAAATACAACAACTAATACAGAAAAAACAACACCAAGTCTAGCTTGGCTAGCATTAGTTGTGATATTATTAGTTTTAGCTATATTGATGATTATAGGAATAAAACGTAATCCTAAAAGTAAAAAATATATAGCTGTAATTATATTGTATGTAGTACAAGTTTTAGCTATTATAGGCTATGAAGCAGAAGAAGGAGCAATTAATTGGACTGATAATATAGAAGAAAGTACAGCATTGTTCATATTTGCATTAGCTGCAATTATTATAGCTGTAATGCAAATCTTGCAAAAACCAAAGGAAGTTAAACCAGAAGAAAAAATAGAAACAAAAGCAAAAGAAATTATTGAAGATAATAAAAAAGAAGAAGACAAATAATGAATAACAAATAATAAAAAGGTTCGGGATTTTGTATAATTCCGAATTTTTTTTCTTGGGGGAGATAAGATTTAACTAAATATTTTATTCAATATCCATAAAAATAGCCAGAAATCAGGACTTTTTTCGCTAAAACCCCTTGACAAATGCGTAAAAATGGTGTAAAGTATATTAGCATTACATAAGAGAGGGTTAATATATGGAGAAGAATGTTAAAATTAGTGTGCTTTGCCAGTTGTATGGTAAACTTTTAACTGAAAAACAGTATATTTTCTTAGATAATTATTATAATAACGATTTGTCTTTATCAGAAATTGCAGAGAATGAAGGCATTACAAGGCAGGCTGTTAGGGACATTATAAAAAAGGGGGAAAATAAACTTTTCGAAGTAGAGGAAAAGCTTGGGTTTATGAAAAAGATGTTTAGTCAAGAAGAGAAGATTGCTACCATTTTATCTGAACTTACACAAATTAAAGACAAAACCTCAGATAAAAAAGTGGCCGAAATCTTAGATGATGTAAAACAAAAGTTAAATTGTTTAGTGTAATGGAGGGATTATATAATGGCTTTTGAGGGATTATCTGAAAGACTTCAAGGTATTACAAGAAAATTAAGAGGAAAAGCTAGAATAACTGAATCAGACTTAAAAGAAGTTTTAAGAGAAGTTAAACTTGCTCTTTTAGAGGCTGATGTTAATTATAAAATTGTAAAAGAATTCATTTCTGTAATTGAACAAAAGGCATTGGGGCAAGATGTTTTAAAATCCCTTACACCAGGAGAACAAGTTGTTAAAATTGTAAAAGATGAAATGATAGAACTACTTGGTGGAACAGAAAGCAAAATCAATTTTACACCAAATCCACCTACTATAATAATGCTAGTTGGTTTGCAAGGTTCTGGTAAGACTACAACTGCTGGTAAACTTGCTAATCTTCTTAGAAAAGAAGGTAAAAAGCCACTTTTGGTAGCTTGTGATGTTTACAGACCAGCTGCTATAAAGCAATTACAAGTAGTGGGTAAACAGCTTAATATACCGGTATTTGCAAATGAAAGCACAAAAGATGTTGTGTTGATTGCAAAACAAGCATTATCTGTTGCTATGTCTAAGTTAAATGATGTAGTAATATTAGATACAGCAGGACGTCTTCATATAGACGAAGAACTTATGAATGAGCTTAAAAATGTAAAAGCAAATGTTAAGCCACACGAAATATTATTGGTAGTAGATTCTATGACAGGTCAAGATGCTGTGAATGTTGCTCAAAGTTTTAATGAAAGTCTAGGAATTGATGGAGTAATATTAACAAAATTAGATGGAGATACTCGTGGTGGTGCTGCATTGTCTGTTAAAAAAGTAACAAACAGACCAATTAAATTTGTAGCAACTGGCGAAAAACTAAGTGATATCGAAGTATTCCATCCAGATAGAATGACATCTAGAATACTTGGTATGGGTGATGTGCTATCAATAATTGAAAAGGCAGAAGAAGCATTTGATGAAGAAGAAGCTATTAAATTAGAGAAAAAACTTAGAAAAGAAAGTTTTGATTTAGACGATTATTTAACTCAATTAAGACAAATTAAGAAAATGGGTTCATTTTCAGCTATTTTAAAAATGATACCAGGGCTTAATATGGTTAAAGAGTCTGATATAGATGAAAAAGAATTTGTAAAAATAGAAGCAATTATTTGTTCTATGACAGCAGAAGAAAGAAGAAAACCAAAAATTCTTAATGCTAGCAGAAGAATAAGAATTGCAAAAGGTAGTGGAACTAAGGTTCAAGATGTAAACAAATTTATGAATTCTTTTGAACAAACTCAAAGAATTATGAAGAAAATGCAAAATGAAAAGAACTTAAACAAAATGCTAAAAGGATTAGATGCAAACGCATTAAAAAAACTTAGGTAATATTTAAAAAATATATACAAAACGCATTTGTGGGAGGTGAAAAAACATGGTAAAAATAAGATTAAAAAGAGTTGGTGCTAAAAAAGCTCCTTTCTATCACATTGTTGTAGCTGATTCTAAATCACCAAGAGATGGAAAAATAATTGAACAAATAGGAACATACAACCCAATGACAGAACCATCTGAAATTAAATTAGATAAAGAAAAAGTTGAAAAATGGATAAAAAATGGTGCAAAACCAACAGATACAGTAAAAGCTTTAATTGAAAAAGCTGAATAATATAGGAGGAATTATGAAAGAAATTTTAGAAGTCATAATTAAAAATTTAGTTACAGATACAGAATCCGTTTCAATAAACGAAGTTGAGGGGCAAAAATCAATTGTTTATGAAGTAAAAGTTGCAGAAAATGATATGGGGAAAGTTATAGGAAAAGAAGGAAATGTAGCTAAAGCTATAAGAGCTATTATTAAAGCAGTTGCTGCAAAAGAACACAAAAGAGTAACAGTAGAATTTATAGATTAGGAAATAAAAAGATGCAAGAATATTTAGAAATAGGTCAAATTGTAAATACAAATGGATTAAAAGGTTATGTAAAAGTAATGCCATTTACTGACGATATAACAAGATTTGAAACTTTAAAAACTGTTTATATAGTATTTAAAGGCGAAATGTTAGAATATGAAATTGAAAATGTTAGATATGCAAAAAATATGGTGCATTTAAAATTTGTTGGAATTGACGACATAAATGATGCCGAAAAATATAAGGGATGCTATTTAAAAATCAATAGAAAAGATGCTAAAAAGCTAGATAAAAACACATACTTTATAGTTGATTTAATAGGATTAGAGATTTATGACGAAAATGAAAACAAAATTGGAACATTAGAAGATATATTCAAAACAGGAAGCAATGATGTTTATGTTGTAAAACAGGAAGATGGAAAACAAATTTTACTACCTGCAATTTCAAAAGTAATAAAAGAAATCAATATCGAACAAAATAAAATTGTAGTAGATATAAGTCAAGGAGTTAGTTATTAGTGAAATTTAGTATATTAACACTATTTCCAGAAATGTTTGAAATACTTAAAACAAGTATTCTAGGAAGAGCTAGTGAAAAAGAACTAATTGAAATAGAAACTATAAATATTAGAGATTTTTCAAAAGACAAGCACAAAAAAGTTGATGATACACCATATGGCGGAGGAGCAGGAATGTTAATCAGACCAGATGTTGTATATGATGCTTATTCTTCTATAAAAAATAAAGGAAAGCTTATATATATGTCTCCACAAGGCAAAACTCTTACACAAGAAAAAGTAAGAGAGCTTGCTAAGGAAAAAGAGCTAACAATTTTATGTGGACATTATGAAGGAATAGATCAAAGGGTAATTGACATGATTGTTGACGAAGAAATATCAATAGGCGATTATGTATTAACTGGTGGAGAAATTCCTGCAATGGTATTGATTGATTCTGTTTCAAGATATGTTGACGGAGTTTTGAGCAAAAATTCTGTCAAAGAAGAAACTTTTTCAGAAGGATTATTGGAATATCCACAGTATACAAGGCCAGAAGTATTTTTGAATCAAAAAGTTCCAGAGGTTCTACTTTCTCGGACATCACAAAAATATTGAAAATTGGAGAAGAGCCGAGTCTTTAAGATATACCTTACTTAAAAGGCCAGACTTGATTCAAGAGGAAAAATTATCTTTGGAAGATAAGAAAATTTTAGAATTATTAAAAAGAAGCAAATAAAAGAAAATTTTATTTGGAAGGAGGAAAATTTAAATGGATATCATAAAATCAATTGAACACGAACAACTAAAAAGCAAAATACCAATGCTTAAAGTTGGTGACACAGTTAAGGTTCACGTAAAGATTAAAGAAGGTAACAGAGAAAGAATTCAAGTATTTGAAGGAATCATAATTAAAAAACAAGGTGGAGGATTAAACGAAACATTTACAGTAAGAAGAATTTCTTATGGAGTAGGTGTTGAGAAAACATTCTTATTACATGCCCCATCAGTAGAAAAGGTAGAAGTTGTAAGAGTTGGTAAAGCAAGAAGAGCTAAGTTATACTACCTAAGAGACAGAGTTGGTAAAGCTGCTAAGACAAAGGAAAAAGTAGGAGCAAGAATCGAAACAAAGGAAATTTCTTTAAAAGAAGAAGTTGCCCCAGTTGCCGAAGAACCTGCACAAACAGAAGCTGCACCAGCAGAAGAAAACAAAGCAGAATAATACAAAATAAAAAAACAGTTTTTCTAGAACTGTTTTTTTATTTTGCTATTTTATAATATCTAAATACTTTTGAGTTGAAATACTAAATTCTTTCCCATTTAGGTAATTTAAAATACCTGCATCTGTTTTAAAATTAAACTTTATTTTATAACTCATTAAATATTGAGTTTTAGCATTAAATTTCTTGTTTATATCATTTATGCCATATTTACCATCTCCAATAATTGGATGCCCAATATGAGCTAAATGTGCTCTTATTTGATGTGTTCTACCAGTTTCAAGTTTTACTTCCAAAAGAGATATATTTTGAGCCTTATTTTCGGCAATCACAGAATATTTTGTAATTATTTTTTGATAGCCTTTTTCTTGGGTATCTGAAATATATACTTGTGATTTTTTATTATCTTTAAACAAAAAACTGTTTAAAGTAGCTTGTTTTTTATTTAAAATTCCATTAACAATGCAAATATAGTATTTATCTATTTCTCTGGTTTTAAATTTTTCAAACATTATATCAAGTGCTAATTTGTTTTTAGAAAAAATAACAAGACCAGAAGTGTTTCTATCTAACCTATGGCAAGGCATTGCTGTTTTACAGTAATTTTGAACTAATTGAGTTTGAGTTAGTTCTCCGTTAGTAGCATTTGTAACAGGAATTCCAGATGGTTTATTTATAATCAATATATTGGCATCTTCATATATAATATCCAAAGAAAAATTGCCATATAATTGTTCATCTGTAATGTAAATAGTAACCAAATCTCCTGTGCGAACAATTACATTATCATTAATTCTTTTTTCATTAATAATAATATCTTTTTTTCTAAGAGCCTTGTATATTGTATTAGTTTTCAAATTAGGAAATTCCCCAAGCAAACAATTGATTAATTTCTTATTATTATATTTTTTATTTACAACTATCTTTTTCATAATGCTAATATTATACATAAAAACAAAGCAAAAGTAAATATGTATAATGTAACGAATTATGAATAATTTACTACATCTATTGACAAAAAAACAAATATTTGATATAAAATTAAATAGAATATATAATTGGGATGTAATAATAAATTTATAAAGGAGAGAGAATTATATGGAGAATAATAAATTAGAAACAATTTCGAAACTTTTTGAAGATAAAGAAATAAGAAGCATTTGGGATGTTGAAAAAGAAGAATATTTTTTTAGTGTAGTTGATGTTATTGGTGCATTAACTGATAGTAATATACCAAGAAACTATTGGAGCGATTTAAAAAGAAAATTAAGATTAGAAGGAAGTCAACTGCACGAAAATATCGTGCAGTTGAAAATGAAAGCAACAGACGGTAAAATGCGTGAAACAGATACATTGGATACCCGTGGAATATTAAGATTAATTGAGTCTATTCCAAGTTCAAAAGCTGAACCATTCAAATTGTGGCTTTCAAAAATGGGAAAAGAAAGAATTGATGAAATATTTGATCCAGAACTTGCTATTAATCGTGCCATTGATTATTATAGATGTCGTGGATATGATGATAATTGGATAAAAACAAGATTAACAGGAGTGGTAGATAGACGTAAATTAACTGATGTATGGAACGAAAATGGGATAAAGCAAAATTACGAATATGCAATATTAACAAATGAGATATATCAAGAATGGTCAGGAATGAAGGCTTCACAATATAAAGAATATAAAGGACTTAGAAAAGAATCATTAAGGGACAATATGACTGATATTGAAGTTGCTTTAACTGATTTAGGAGAAATAGCAACAAGAGAACTGGCAAAAAAACATAAGCCTTATGGATTAAAGGAAAATAGAAAAATTGCAAAAATGGGTGGACATACTGCAAAGGTTGCAAGAGAAGATATAGAAAAAAATTTAGGAGAATCTGTGATAAAAAAGAATAATTCACTAAATTATAAATATCTAAATGATAATAAATTAGAAAAAGAAAAAGCTTTAAGCATTAAAAATCAAAACAGATTAAACCCAAAATAAGCGAAACAAAATAAATCTGTATTTTAGGATAGATAGGTAATAACAAAAATTGTTGCATATCTATCCTTTAAATTTATTGAAGCAAAAGTAAATATGTATAATGTAACGAATTATGAAAATTAGGCATAAAATGTACTATGATAAATTATAGGAGGTTTCAAGTGAAAGAGGTTTTAGAAATAAGAAATATAAGTAAAAAATATCAAGCAAAGAATGGAGAAATAGAAGCATTAAACAATATTAGTTTTAAAGTTGAAGAAGGGGAATTTGTAAGCATAATTGGACCAAGCGGATGTGGAAAATCTACATTATTATCTATAATTGCCGGTTTGGAAGATAAAACAAGTGGAGCAGTTTATATAGATGGAGAAAAAATAATTGGAAATTCGCCTAAAATGGGATATATGCTTCAAAAAGATAATTTACTTGAATGGCGAACAATATACAAAAATGTATTACTTGGACTAGAAATACGACACATTAAAAATAAAGAAAATATAGAATATGTAAATCAATTATTAAAAAAATATAATTTGTATGAATTTAAAGATAAATACCCAAATCAGCTATCAGGAGGAATGAGGCAAAGAGTAGCACTTATTAGAACATTAGCTGTAAGACCAAGAATTCTGCTATTAGACGAAGCATTTTCGGCATTAGATTATCAGACTAGAATTAATGTTACAAAAGATATTTACAAAATTTTAAAAGCAGAAAATATAACAGCATTGATTGTAACACATGATATATCAGAAGCGATAAGTATGTCTGATAGAATAATAGTGCTTACAAAAAGACCTGCAACAATAAAACAAATACACAAAATAGAATTTGATATACCAAACAGAACACCACTTAATTGCAGAGAAAGCCCTAAATTTAGCAAATATTTTGACACACTATGGAAGGAGCTTGGTGACTGATGCAAGATAAGAATATATCAAAAGATAGAAAAAAATATTTACAAAAACAAATGAGAAACAAATTATTAGTTGTAATTACTCAACTTTCTCTACTTCTTGGAATAATTGTTTTATGGGAAGTTTTAGCAAATGCTAAAATTATAGATAGTTTTATAATGAGCCAACCTTCTAGAATTTGGGATACCTTAGTAAATTTATCGTCTAACGGACTTTTAAATCACATAGGAATAACATGCTTTGAAACAATTGTAGGATTTATATCAGGAGCAGTTTTGGGAATTATAATTGCAATAATATTGTGGTGGTCGAAATTTTTATCAAAAGTATTAGACCCATTTTTAGTAATATTGAACAGTTTGCCTAAAACGGCTTTGGGTCCAGTAATTATTGTGTGGGTAGGAGCGGGAATGCCAGCCATTATAACTATGGGGCTTGCAATTTCGCTAATAGTAACAATAATGGAAATATCTAATGGATTTAAAAACACAGATAAAGAGAAAATAAAAATGGCTAAAAGTTTTAATGCAACAAAATTACAGGTACTTAGTAAAATTGTAATACCAGCCAATATTGCCACTTTTTTTAACTCTTTAAAAATAAACATAGGCTTATCGCTAGTGGGAGTAATCACAGGTGAGTTTTTAGTATCAAAAGGAGGCCTTCGGATATTTAATTGTATATGGAGGTCAAGTGTTCAAATTAGATTTAGTAATGGCAAGTGTACTTATACTAGCTATACTTGCAACACTTATGTATCAAATGGTTATTCTACTAGAAAGAATTGTTGTGAAAACTAATAAAAAATAACAGGAGGGAAATATATTGAAGAAATATATTGTTTATGCAGTAATTATTGCACTATTGATAGTTGGCATAGTTGCTGCCATAATAGCAAATAATAATAACAAAACAGAAGACAATAACCAATCTCAGGTTTCAGTTACCAAAGTTAAAGTAAATGAAGTAACACGTTCAGTATTTTACGCACCACAATATGTTGCAATATCAAATGGATATTTTAAAGAAGCAGGAATAGAAATAGATTTAACAACAGGTCAAGGAGCAGACCAAGTTATGACAGCTGTTTTGTCTGGGCAAAGTGACATAGGATTTGCAGGACCAGAAGCATCAATATATGTATATAACGAGGGAAAAGAAGATTATACAGAAGTATTTGCACAATTAACAAAAAAAGATGGCTCATTCTTGGTTAGCAGAGAAAAAACAACAGATTTTAAATGGAGTGATTTAAAAGGAAAAACAATAATACCAGGAAGAAAAGGCGGAGTACCATATATGACATTTGAGTATGTACTTAAACAAAATGGATTAAATCCACAAACTGATTTAACATTAGACGATAGTATAAAATTCGACTTAATGGCAGGTGCTTTCTCAGCTGGAAATGCAGATTATGTAACATTATTTGAACCAACAGCATCACAAGTAGAAAGTGCAGGAAAGGGATATGTGGTAGCATCAGTTGGAGAGGCAGCAGGAGAAATTCCGTATACAGCATATTTTGCAAAGAAAAGCTATATAAAAAATAATGAAAAATTGATACAAGATTTTGTAAATGCAATATATAAAGGACAAAAATGGGTAGCAAGTCATTCTGCAAAAGAGGTGGCAGAGGCAATACAAAGCTTTTTCCCAAGTACAGATTTAGCTGTACTTGAAACAGTAATGCAAAAATACAAAGATATAGATGCTTGGAATAAAACACCATTTTTATCAGAAGAATCATTTGATAGATTGCAAACAGTAATGACAGAAGCAGGAGAACTAAAACAAAAAGCACCATATGATAAGATTGTAAATAACACTTATGCAAATAGAGCAGTGGAAGTAGTAAAATAATTTGCATATGGAGGAGTAATAATGTACTAATGGAACCCCGCACTTTAATAAATGCGGGGTTTTGGTTTTTGGGGACGTTTCCTTTTGAGTCAAAATGACTCATTGGGGACACATCTTGTTTTTGGAGGCTGTTTTTTATTTCACTTCCACAATGGTTACTCCCATTTCGCCTTCGCCGAAAGGTGCCTAGGCGGAAGGTGGCTACGTGGGGGTGTTTGCGTAGGAATGTGTGGATTCCGCTTCTTAGTGCTCCTGTGCCTTTGCCGTGGACTATTCTGGCTGTTTGGATATGTGCTAGGGCACAGTCGTCTAGGAATTTATCTATTACAAATGTGGCTTCGTCTACATTATAGCCTAGCACATTTATTTCTGTTGTAGCTGTTCGTGCTTTTAGGTTTGAGTTTACTTTTGGTGTGACTACTGCTTGGGCTGGCTTTGCATGCTTAGCAGGTGATAGATTTTTTATGTTTACTTGCATTTTCGCATTACCTATTTGAACAATTACATTATTGCCTTTGTTTGGCTTAGATACAATTATTCCTTCTTGACCAAGTGTATTTACAAATACATTCATATCAAGTTTAATATCGTCTAATGAAAGTGAATTGCTAATATTCTTGGTTTCTGGGGTTATAGATTTTATTTTATCATTTAGTTCGTTTCTAAGTTTATTTACATTCTTGCTATTAGAAAGTTCCTTTATTATGCTATCCGCTTCTTTTTTTGCAGATAGCAATATGCTTTTGGCTTCTGATTTTGCGTTATTTATAATTTCAGCATATTCATTTTCTTGCTTATTTTTTTGAGTAGAAAGCGAATTTTTTAATTCTTCAATTTCCGCAGACTGTTTTAATATTTTCTCTTTTTCTTTTTCAATTGTAGATTTATCATTATAAATATTTTTAAGCAATTCTTCTGTATCTATATGATTAGCGTTCATTTTGCTTTGTGCATTTTCTAGTATTTTTTCATTAAGACCCAGTTTTTTGCCAATTTCAAATGCCATGCTTTTTCCTGGTACACCAAGCAATAATCTGTAAGTAGGGGAAAGAGTATTTAAGTCGAATTCTGAACTTGCATTTTCAAATCCGTTTGTTGTTAATGCGTAATTTTTTATTTCAGGATAATGTGTTGTAGCAAGTGTTATGCAACCTGTATTGTGAAGGAAATCTAATATGCTAATTCCCAAATTTGCTCCTTGAATAGGGTCTGTTCCTGAGCCTAATTCGTCTATAACCACTAGGCTTTCACTATCTACATTATTGGTTATTTTTACTATATTTGTAATGTGGGCAGAAAATGTACTTAAAGATTCTGCAATACTTTGCTCATCTCCAATATCTACAAATAGGTTTTTAAATACGTATACTGAACTTTTTTCGCTTGTAGGAATATGAAGCCCACTCATTGCCATTGCTTCTAAAAGTGCAACTGTTTTTAATGTGACTGTTTTTCCACCTGTGTTAGGCCCAGTTATTATAAGAGATGTATATTTTTTTCCAATACTAATATTTATAGGAACAACCTTAGCTTTATCAATTAAAGGATGTCTTGCATTTTTTAAGTTTATAAATTTTTCGGAATTGATAATAGGTTCTGTTGCATTTATACTTTCTGCATATTTGGCTTTGGCAAATGCAAAGTCAATCATAGAAATTAGTCTAACATTATTTTCTAGTTCTTCTGTTATACCGAAAAATAGGCTTGATAGATTTTCTAATATTTTTTCAATTTCTAAGTTTTCTTCTACCTTTAAAGAGTTTATTTTGTTGTTAATTTCAAAAACACTAAATGGCTCAATAAACACAGTAGAGCCACTTGCAGACATATCGTGTATAAGCCCTTTTATTTCACTTCTGTATTCTGCTTTAACAGGAATTACAAATCTGTCATTACGAATTGTTACAATCGGTTCTTGTATGAATTTGCTGTTTAATAAATTAGATAAGTTCTTTTTAATATCTTGCTCTAATTTTCTTCTATTGCGTCTTAGGCTAGCAAGTGTAGACGAAGCATTGTCGTCAATTGTGTTTTCGTCTATTATACAAGAAAATATGCGTGATTCTATTTTAGGGTTAGAATACAAATTATTAAAATATCTAACAGTAATAGGTGCAAAGTTTACTTCTATATCTTGACTAATGTACTCTTTTAACTCACGTGATATTTTTAAAATATGCGCAAGACTAAGTAAACCTGATGCTGACAAACTATTTTCACTTTCCAATATTTTTATATATGCAGATATATTGTCTATTTCTGCAATAGGAGGCAAGCCTTTTCTAGCCTTTAAAATAACAGCTTCTGTTGTCTCTGAGATTAAATGTTTTACATCATTTTCGTTACTAGAAGGCAGTAAATCCAAACAAAGTTTTTTTCCTTCTAATGTAATTGCAAAATTCTTTAAAATTTCTAATATTTTATTAAATTCAATTTTTTCTAAATATTTCTTTTCCATAATGCAATAATTATATACCAAAATGGCTAAATGGTCAATGTTATATAAAAGAATAGCTTTTTATTTTAAATGGAATTATAGACAAGTCCATTGATTTTGTGATAAAATAATAATCACTAATTAAGGGAGGAACGCATAGATTTATGGATAAACAGAAAAACATTAGAAATTTTAGTATTATTGCACATATTGACCATGGAAAATCCACCTTGGCAGATAGACTAATTGAGATGACTGGTGTGCTTTCCAAACGTGAGATGGAGAGCCAAGTCTTGGATAATATGGATATTGAAAGAGAACGTGGAATTACAATTAAGGCACAGGCCGTTAGAATGCTATATACCGACAAAGATGGAGAGGAGTACATTTTAAATTTGATTGATACTCCTGGACATGTTGATTTTAATTACGAGGTTTCTAGAAGCTTAGCTGCTTGTGAAGGCGCTATTTTGGTTGTTGATAGTAGCCAAGGAATTGAAGCTCAAACTTTGGCTAATGTATATTTGGCTTTGGATAATAACTTAGAGATTTTGCCTGTTATAAATAAAGTGGATTTGCCTAATGCAAGACCAGACGAGGTTAAGAAAGAAATTGAAGATGTTATTGGTATTCCTGCAATGGATGCACCTTGTATTTCAGCAAAATCTGGACTTAATGTAGAGCAAGTATTAGAACATATTATAACAGATTTCCCAAGTCCGACAGGCGACGTAAATGGAAAGCTACAAGCACTTATATTTGATTCTTTTTATGATAACTACAAAGGTGCGGTTAGTCATGTTAGAATAAAAAATGGAACTGTAAGAGAAGGTGACGAAATATTATTTATGGCAACAAATAAAAAATTTGTTGTAACAGAAGTTGGATATTTTGGAGCAGGACAGTATATTCCTTGCTCAGAGCTATCAGCAGGTGAAGTTCGGATATATTGCTGCTAGTGTGAAAAATGTAACAGATGTGCATGTTGGAGATACTATTACAAATGCGGAAAAACCAGCAGAGCAGCCATTGCCAGGATACAAAAAAGCTAATCCTATGGTGTATTGCGGATTATATCCAGTAGATGGAAGCGAATATGATAATTTAAAGGTTGCTCTTGAAAAATTAAAATTAAATGATGCTGCATTAGAATATGAGCCAGAAACATCAATTGCACTTGGATTTGGATTTAGATGTGGTTTCTTAGGATTACTACATTTGGAGATTATTCAAGAAAGATTAGACCGTGAATTTGATTTAGGACTAATTACAACAGCTCCATCTGTTATATATAAAGTGCATAAAACTGACGGAGAGGTAATTTCGCTTTATAACCCAACAGATTTGCCTCCAACACAAGAAGTAAGCTATATTGAAGAACCAATTGTAAAAGCTGAAATTATGTTGCCTAAGGAATTTGTTGGAAATGTAATGGAAGTATGCCAAAACAGAAGAGGTACATATATTGATATGAAATATTTGGACACTACAAGAGTAATACTAGAATATGAATTGTCTTTAAATGAAATTATATATGACTTTTTTGATACATTAAAATCAAAAACAAAAGGTTATGCTTCATTTGATTACGAGTTTAAAGAATACAGAAAATCTGATTTAGTAAAACTAGACATTCACATAAATGGAGAAGCCGTAGATGCTTTATCATTTATTGTTCACAAAGATACTGCTTATTCAAGAGGGAGAAAAATGATTGAAAAATTAAAAACAGTAATACCAAGACAATTGTTTGAAATTCCTTTGCAAGCTGTTATTGGAGGAAAAATTATAGCAAGAGAAACTATATCTGCTATGAGAAAAGACGTTTTAGCAAAATGCTATGGTGGAGATATAACAAGAAAGAAAAAATTGCTAGAGAAACAGAAAAAAGGTAAGAAGAAAATGAGACAAATAGGTAATGTAGAAATACCACAAGAAGCATTTTTAAGTGTACTAAAATTAGATGAGGAGAATTAGAAATGAAAGAAAATAGAGAAGAATTTTCAGATAAAGTAGAAGGAAGAAACAGTGTTTTAGAGCTTTTAAATTCTGAAAGAGATATAAACAAATTATATGTTCAAAAAGGAGAAAAACATGGCTCTATAAATAAAATTGTTGCAATTGCAAAGGAAAAAAGAGTAATAATAGTAGAAATGGACAAAAACAAAATGGATGAAATGTCTGAAACACATAACCATCAAGGTGTAATTGCACTTGTGCCACCATTTAATTATTGTGAAGTAGAAGATATTTTAGATTATGCTAAAAGCAGAAATGAAAAAGCATTTGTGCTAATTTTAGATGGAATAGAAGATGTACACAATTTGGGCTCAATCATAAGAACTGCTGAAACAGCTGGGGTTCATGGAATAATAATTCCAAAAAGAAGAGCAGCATCTGTAAATGCAACAGCCTGCAAGACATCTGCCGGAGCAGTTGAGTATATGAAAATTGCAAGAGTAAACAATTTAGCAGATACAATGAAAAAGTTAAAAGAAGAAGGATTATGGATAATCGGAACAGATATGGAAAATGCCACAGATTATAACAAGCAAGATTACACAGGAGATATTGCAATAGTAATAGGAAGTGAAGGGTTCGGAATGAGCAAAATAGTCAAAGATAATTGCGATTTCTTAGTAAAAATACCGATGAAAGGGAAAATAACATCTCTAAATGCTTCTGTCTCAGCCGGAATTGTAATATATGAGGCATTAAAGCAAAGATAATTATTGAAAATAGAAAAATATGGTGCTATAATAAAATTATAAACAATGTGTTTATAATTTTATTTTTTAAGGAGGTAGAACAATATTATGTTCGATCGGAATCATCCAATAGTGTTTATTTTCCTGGTGTTATGCTGCTTAGAAATTTTCTTAATTGCGAGGGAAGTGTATTCAGATCAGATCTGGAATACTGGTGGTAGATTAACCACCATGAATTCAGGCAAAATCAGTGGAATTGAGATAGGAGGGTATAATTCGAAATTTGTATTAAAAGAGGTTCCTGAACAGGAGAAAAAAGAAATCAGAGAATTGGAATCCGAAACGCGAAGAATTTTAGGAATATCAGACGAGTTATATGCCGACATAGAAACACAACCTAAGGTTAAAATTTTCGAATATGAAAATAAAAATTGGCAATATTGGTTGTGTGAAAATTTACCATGTGGTTTCCAAACGTATGAAGGAACACAAGGTGTTATCCTATTAGAGAAAAGCATCTTTGATAATCCTGAAAGAAGGAAACAAACATATGTACATGAATACATACATTTTCTTTCAAACCAAGGAACTGCACTGATGGTAAAAGAGGGTGGTTGTATAAATACCGCGTTAACAGAGGCATACACAGAAATGCTTTGCCAAAAAGTTTTAAAGGAACTTAATGTTAAGTATATCTTTAAAACACGGTATGAAAAAAACATTCCAATAGCGAGAAGGATGGAGACTGCTTCGAATGGAGTTACCACAAAAATCTTTTTTAGATTCTCAAAAGTCAATTTTTTAGCAGATTCTCTGCCTGAATACCGAGAGTTAGCTTGGCTAGCTAAACGGAGAGAAGATAGGGTGGGATATTATCCCAAAATGATGCAAGACGAAAAAAGAATCAATGAAATATTAGATTCTTATGAGACTGAAACGATTTGGCAGTAATTGGAGATTTTCTAAAAAAAGAAGAAAAGTTCAACTGAACTTTTCTTCTTTTTTCTTTAATAGGGGACGTTTCCCAATGAAGCAAAATGCATCAAAAGGGACAGTCCCTTTTGATGCATTTTGACTCATTGGGGACATATCTTGTGGCGTGTGAATGAGTTTGTGCTTGTCCGCGAAACAGTAAAATATAAAATTTAAAAAGTCTCCGTTTTCCAAG
>OLGM01000732.1_pt1 | contig 18469 bp, 16 predicted proteins | sample 1606001 | NCBI WGS metagenome assembly OLGM01 (sample SAMN03283294) | human gut metagenome | biome: human-associated habitat; material: feces | host: Homo sapiens | place: Peru | collected 2012
TCGTCATGATGAAGGGCATCCCGCTGGCCTACAACAAGGACATGCAGGAGGACAAAGAGGCCATCTTTGATGCGGTGGATACGCTGGACCTCTGCCTGAAAACGGTCACTCCGATGCTGGATACCATGAAGACCCTGCCCGCCAATATGCGCCGCGCCGCTGCAAAGGGTTTCATCAACGCCACCGACTGCGCCGACTACCTGACCAAAAAGGAAATGCCCTTCCGCGATGCCTACAAGCTGACCGGCTGCATGGTGTCGGACTGCATCAGCAAGGACAAGACCCTCGAAGAGCTGACCCTCGACGAGTTCAAGACCTACAGTGATCTGTTCGAGAACGACATCTATGATGCCATCGATCTCATCAAGTGCTGTGAGGGCCGCACCAGCTACGGCGGCCCCTCGGAAGCAAGCGTCAAGAATCAGATCGCGCTGGCTTCGGAGCAGCTGGACGCATGGGAGGCGAACAACGCATGAGCGTGAAAGTTTTTATTGACGGCTCTTCCGGCACGACCGGTCTGCGCATCGCGGACCGTCTGGCCGCCCGCCCCGAGATCGAGCTGCTGAGCATCTCCGCCGAGGGCCGCAAGGACGTGAACGAGCGGGCCAAGGTCATCAACTCGGCCGACTTGGCGTTTCTGTGTCTGCCGGATGCGGCGTCCAAAGAAGTCATGCCCCTGCTCCGCCCGGATGTCAAGGTGCTGGATACCTCCACGGCGTTCCGCACCGACCCGGCTTGGGACTATGGCTTCCCGGAGCTGAAGGGCCAGAAGGAAAAGATCAAAAATTCCTACCGCGTGGCGGTTCCCGGCTGCTATGCCAGCGGTTTTATCAGCATTGCGCGGCCGCTGGTCGAGCTGGGTCTGGCTCCGGCGGAATATCCGTTCAGCTGTACCGGCATTTCCGGCTATTCCGGCGGCGGAAAGAAGATGATCGCCGAGTATGAGAGTGTGGACCGTCCGGCTCACAGCAAGATCGACGCGCCCAAGAGCTACGGCCTGACGCTGGCGCACAAGCACCTGCCGGAGATGCAGAAGATCAGTGGTCTGGCCCATACGCCGGCCTTTGTTCCGGTGGTCTGCGATTACTATTCCGGAATGCAGGTCCTCGTTCCGCTGGACTTGAAGCTGGCGGGTTCCACCGCCGAGCAGGTGGCCGCGGGGATCGCCGACTATTACAAGGACGGCGCGACCATTTCGGTCCACGCCCTGAACGAGCCGCTGCCGGAAAACGGCCTGTATTCCAACGCCCTGTCCGGCAGCGACCGGATGGAGCTGTACATGACCGTCAACGCGGCGGGCGACCAGATGATGCTCGTTTCGCTGTTCGACAATCTGGGCAAAGGCTCGTCCGGCGCAGCGGTCCAGTGCATGAATCTGATGCTGGGCCTGAACGAGACGGAAGGGTTGGAGTAACCTCTCCGTCAATGCTTCGCATTGCCACCTCTCCTAATAGGAGAGGCCTTGGCAGTCGGATACAGCTTGCTGGATACGCCAGAGGCTCCCCTGTTAGGAAAGACTCCCCCGGCCGGGGGAGGTGGCGCAAAAGCGCCAGAAGGGGAACGGCTGGTGAGCCGTAGGCGAGACTGAGAGGTTTAAGGGAGGCAAAATATGTCTTATCAGGAAGTTTCGGGCGGCATCTGCGCGCCCAAGGGATTCGCGGCAGCGGGTGTCCATTGCGGCATCCGGGCCAACCATAACGAAAAATACGATCTGGCGCTCATCAAGGCGGATGTCCGCTGTGCAGCCGCCGGTGTGTATACCACAAACAAGGTCTGCGGCGCGCCCATCAAGGTGGACCGCGCCCACCTGAAGGACGGCTATGCACAGGCCATCCTCGTGAACAGCGGCAACGCCAACACCTGCGCCGCCAACGGCGTGGCACTGGCCGAAGAGTGCTGTGAACTGGTGGGCAAGGCGCTGAACATCCCCGCAGAGGACGTTCTGCCCGCTTCCACCGGCGTCATCGGTCAGCCGATGGTCATCGACCCGTTTGCCCGCGGCATCCCGGCGGCGGCTGCCAAGCTGGCAGCGTCGGAACAGGGCAGCACCGATGCGGCGACCGCCATCATGACCACCGACACCCACAAAAAGGAGTACGCCATCCAGTTCGAGCTGGGCGGCAAGACCTGCACCGTGGGCGCCATCGGCAAGGGCAGCGGCATGATCGCCCCCAACATGGCCACCATGCTGGCGTTCTATACCACCGACGCCGCCGTTTCCCCGGCCCTGCTGGAAAAGGCCCTGAAAACGGTCGTTCCCGGCACTTACAACCAGATGAGCGTGGACCTCGACACCTCCACCAACGATACCCTCATCATCATGGCGTCCGGTCTGGCGGGCAACCCTGAGATCACCGAGGAGAACGCCGATTACGACGCCTTTGTGGCGGCGCTGACCGCCATTGCCGAGCATATGTGCGCCGAGCACGCCGGTGACGGCGAGGGCGCGACCCACCTCATCACCTGCGAAGTCACCCACGCACCCGACCTGAAAACGGCCCGTGCCGTCTCCCGCAGCGTGGTCTGCTCCAACCTGTTCAAGGCGGCGGTCTTTGGCCGTGACGCCAACTGGGGCCGCATCCTCTGCGCCATCGGCTACACCCCCGGCGATTTCTCCATCGATAAGGTGTGCGTCTGGCTGTCCAGCAAGGCGGGCGAAGTGTACGTCTGTGAGAACGCGGCCTATCACCCCTACAGCGAGGACGAGGCCGCCAAGGTGCTGGCCGAACATGATATCCTCGTCAAAGTCGATATGGGCACGGGCGAAGCCAGCGCCAAGGCGTGGGGCTGCGACCTGACCTATGATTACGTCAAGATCAACGGCGATTACCGCACCTGAGCGGGACGGTTCAAACGTGTGTAGAGCGGGAAGAGGAACGATATGAAAAACGAAGAAATGGCCCTCCTGTTTTCGGAGGCGACCCCTTACATTCAGAAATATCATGGAAAAACCATGGTCATCAAATACGGCGGCAACGCCATGATCAACGAGACGCTGAAAAATGCCGTCATGAACGACCTTGTCACCCTGACGCTGCTGGGCGTGCGGGTGGTGCTGGTCCACGGCGGCGGTCCGGCCATCAACGAGATGCTGAAAAAGGTCGGCGTGGAGAGCCATTTTGCCAACGGTCTGCGGGTGACCGACGATGCCACCATGGAGATCGTCCAGCAGGTGCTGGCCGGTAAGGTGAATAAAGACCTCGTCGCCAAGCTGCGCGGCCGCGGCGTCGGCCTGTGCGGCATGGACGGCCAGATGCTCCGCTGCACCGAGCTGGACCCCCAGCTGGGCCATGTGGGTGAGATCATCCATGTGGACCCGACCCTGATCCAGAACCTGCTGAACGGCGGCTATATCCCCGTCATCGCGACGGTGGGCATGGACGATCTCGGTCAGGCGTACAATGTCAACGCCGACACCGCCGCCGCTCAGATCGCCATTGCGCTGAAGGCCGAAAAGCTCGTCTCCATGACCGATATCGCGGGCCTTCTGCGGGATAAGGACGACGAATCCACCCTCATCCCCGAAGTGGAAGTCTCCGAGATCGAGGGCTACAAATCCGCCGGCATCATCGCGGGCGGCATGATCCCCAAGATCGGCGGCATGGCGGACGCCATTTATCAGGGCGTCCACGAAGCGGTCATCATCGATGGCCGTGTCCCCCACTCCATCCTGCTGGAGCTGTTCTCCAACCGTGGTTCCGGCACGCGGTTCTACCGCCGGAGCCATCAGGAATAAGACTTGCTCAAACACGCCAAGCGCTATATAATAAAAAGAAAGAGCGCACCGGAAAGGAAAGGGAGGTCAGCGAATTATGGATTCTGAAAAAGTCATCAAGCGGGACAACGAATATGTCCTGCACACCTATAACCGCAATCCCATCGCGCTGGAAAAGGGCCACGGTCTGTATGCCGAAGGTCCGGAGGGCCAGAAGTATCTGGACTTCACCAGCGGCATCGGCGTCAACAGTCTGGGGTACTGCAATGTGGACTGGGCGGAGGCTGTCTCCGAACAGGCCCACAAGCTGCAGCACACCTCCAACCTCTACTATACGGCCCCCTGCGGCAAGCTGGCGAAGAAGCTGTGCAAGCGCACCGGCATGAGCAAGGTGTTCTTCGGCAACTCCGGCGCCGAGGCCAACGAAGGCGCCATCAAGGCGGCCCGCAAATACAGCTTTGACCACTACGGCAAGGGCCGCGATACGGTCATCACGCTGGTCAACAGCTTCCATGGCCGAACCATCGCGACCCTGACCGCCACCGGTCAGGAGGTGTTCCACAACTACTTCGGACCCTTCAACGAGGGCTTCCTGTACGCCCCTGCGGGCGATCTGGAAGCACTGACCGAGCTGGTGGACCGCCACACCTGCGCTGTCATGCTGGAGCTGGTGCAGGGCGAGGGCGGCGTTGTGGCGCTGGACCCGGAATACGTTCAGGCCGTCCGGAAGCTCTGCGATGAAAAGGACCTCATCCTCATCGTGGACGAAGTCCAGACCGGCGTGGGCCGCACGGGAACGTTCCTGTGCTGTGAGCACTACAACCTCAAGCCCGATGTCGTCACGCTGGCAAAGGGTCTGGGCGGCGGTCTGCCCATCGGCGCAGTCCTGCTGAACGAAAAGACCGCCGAGGGCATGGGCGCAGGAACGCACGGCTCCACCTTTGGCGGCAACCCGGTGGTCTGCGCGGGCGCGAACGTCGTCGTGGACCGGATGGATGCCGGATTCCTTGCCAATGTCAACGAGCGAGCTGTTCAGCTTCGGACCGGCCTTGCCAAGCTGCCGATGGTCAAGAGCATCTCGGGCATCGGCCTGATGGTGGGCATCGAGTTCTTTGGCGGCATCAAGGCGGCGGATGTTCTGGCCGCATGCCGCGAAAAGGGACTGCTGGTGCTGACCGCCAAGACCCGTCTGCGTCTGCTGCCGCCGCTCACCCTGACGGAGCATGACGTCGAGATGGCCCTGAGCATCCTGAACGAGGTGCTGACCGAGATGGAGCAGAAGTCTCCGGAGGAACCGGCATGAAACATCTGCTGAAAATGAGCGACCTCTCCCCCGAAGAGCTGCACCACATCCTTGATGTGGCCGACCGGCTCAAGGCGGAGCAGAAAACGGGCCGAACGACGCCCCTTCTGGCGGGCAAGACCGTGGCGCTGATGTTTTCCAAAAATTCCACCCGCACCCGCACCAGCTTTGAGGTGGGTGTGTATCAGCTGGGCGGTCTGGGCAACTACATGAATGCCGCCACCGAGCTGCAGTCCGGCCGGGGCGAGCCGCTCAAGGATACCGCCCGGGTGCTGGGCCGCTACTATGACTGCGTGGTCTGGCGCACCTACCGCCAGCGCGATCTGGAAGAGTTCGCCGAGCTGGCGGGCGTCCCGGTCATCAACGGCCTGACCGACTATGCGCACCCCTGTCAGGTGCTGGCGGACCTCATGACCATCCGGGAGCGCCGCGGCGCACTGGAAGACCAAAAGCTCTGCTTCATCGGCGATGGCTGCAGCATGGCGAACAGTCTCATTGCGGGCGGTCTGCTGGCCGGCATGACGGTCAGCTGCGTCTGTCCGCAGGGCTACCGCCCTGCCGCCGATGTCCTGATGTTTGCCCACAAGTACGGCTCGAAGTTCCAGCTCCTCACCGACCCCGCAGAGGGCGTCAAAGACGCCGATGTGGTGGTCACGGCGGCATGGAACACCGCTCCCGGCACGCCGGAGAGCGAGCGCCGTCTGCGCGACTTCGCGGGATTTCAGGTCACGAGCCAGCTGCTGACCGGGGCCAAGCCTGACGCAATGCTGCTCCACTGTCTGCCCGCGCACCGCGGCGAGGAGATCTCGACGGCAGTCTTTGAACAGCACGCGGACGAGATCTTCACCGAAGCGGAGAACCGTCTGCATGTCCAGAAAGCCGTTCTGGCTATCCTGCTGGCGGACCAATAAGAAAAAAGAATGGGGCTGTTGCACTACGCAAACCTCTCAGTCTCGCTGTCGCTCGACAGCTCCCCTACATAGGGGAGCCTCTGGCGAAGAGAGAAGGCTTCTTGCCATGCCAAGGCCTCTCCTGTTAGGAGAGGTGGCACGGCGAAGCCGTGACGGAGAGGTTGCCTGCGTGTGCAGCAGCCCCATTTTCTTTTTGTAATTTTACACGCCCGAGTAAGCGGAGAAGCCGCCGTCCACAGGCAGACAGATGCCGGTGATGAACCCGGCGGCGTCGTTGTTCAGCAGGAACAGCAGAGCGCCCACGAGGTCCTTTTCGCTGTCGCCGAAGCGGCCCATCGGGGTGGCGGCAAGAATTTTGCCGGTGCGGGCCGTAGGCCTGCCGTCCTCGTTGTAGAGGAGCTTTGCGTTCTGCTCGCTGGCGAAGAAGCCGGGAGCAATGGCATTGACCCGGATGCCTACCTTGCTGAAGTGGACGGCCAGCCACTGGGTGAAGTTGGTCACAGCGGCCTTGGAGCCGGAGTAGGCGGGAATTTTGGTCAGGGGCAGATAAGCATTCATGCTGGAGATGTTCAGGATGTTACAGCCCTCGCGGCCCACCATCTGGCGGGCGAACGCCTGTGTCGGCAGCAACGTGCCGATGAAGTTCAGGTTGAACACCATCTCTACACCGCTCTCATCGAGGTCGAAGAAGGTCACGGTGTCGGTGTCAAGGTCCCCCATCTCGAAGTATTCCTTGTCGGTGTTGGCGCGGGAGTTGTTGCCGCCCGCACCGTTCACAAGGATGTCGCAGGGGCCGAGGTCCGCCATGACGTCCTCCGCCACCTGAAGGCAGTTGGCTTTGTTCATGACGTTGCAGGTGTAGCCCTTGGCGATGCCGCCTTCAGCTTCGATCTCATCCGCCAGCGCCTTCAGCTTGTCCATGTTGCGGCCCAGCAGCGCGACCTTTGCGCCCGCACGGGCCAGCGCCTTGGCAAAGATGGAGCAGAGCGTGCCGCTCGCGCCCGTGACAACGGCCACTTTTCCGGTGAGATCGGTGTTCAGAACATTCTTTTCCATAGTATCCTCCCAGTGCTCAGATTTTTCCTGCACCCTGATCCAGAATCTTGTTGAACCGGGTGAAGAAGGTGAAGGCCGTGATGCTTGCCGCGAGGATGTCACTGACCGGCTCGGCGAGGAACACGCCGAACACCGGGTTCGGGACGATGTGCGGCAGGATGAAGATGAGGGGGATCAGCAGGATCAGCTTGCGCAGACAGGCCAGCAGCAAGCTGACCTTGGCCTGACCCAGCGCCATAAAGCTCTGCTGACATGCGATCTGCACGCCCAGCGAGAAGATGCCCGCCATATAAATGCGCATGGCCCAAGTGGTGTACTCAATGAGGGCGGCGTCGGAGGTGAAGATGCCCGCCACCGCGCCGGGGACCAGCATCATCAGGACCCAGAACAGAGCCGTGTAGCCAAAGCAGATGCTCAGCTGGAAGCGGAATGCCTCCTTGACGCGCTCTTTTTTGCCCGCACCGAAGTTGAAGCTCATGACCGGCTGGCCGCCCTGACAGACACCCTGAATGGGCAGCGTTGCCAGCTGGGATGCGCTGGTGATAACGGTCATGGCGCCCACGGCGACGTCGCCGCCGTAGCGGGCCAGACTGGAGCTGAAGCTGATGGACAGCAGACTTTCGGTGGACAGCATGACAAAGGACGAGATGCCCAGCGCCATCACGGGCAGGATGGTCTTTCCTTCCGGCTTCATGTACTCTTTTTTCAGCTTGAGGGTGGTCTTGGGGCCGGTCAGGAAGCGCAGGATCCAGACTGCGCCCACAGCCTGACTGAGCACGGTGGCGATGGCCGCGCCGCGCACGCCCAGCCCAAGCGCGAAGATCAGGATGGGGTCCAGAACGATGTTGATGACCGCGCCGATGACCGTGGTGAGCATGCTGATCTTGGCAAAGCCCTGCGTCGTGATGAAGGGGTTCATGCCCATCACGATGAGGACGCAGATCGAGCCTAAGATGTAGATGCGGCTGTAGGCCAGCGCATACGGCAGGGTGGTGTCGCTGGCGCCGAAGAGCCGCAGCAGAGTGGGCGCACCGGCGTAGAACACGATGGTCAGAAGGACGGAAAAGACCAGCAGCATGGTGAAGCTGTTGCCGATGATCTTTTCGGCCTGTTCCTTGTCGCCCTGTCCCATAGCGATGGCGGTGCGGGGTGCGCCGCCCGCGCCGATGAGCATCGCGAAGGCGTTCAGCAGCATCAGGATGGGGGTGAACAGGCCAACGCCGGTCAGCGCGGCTGCGCCGATGCCCGGGATGTGGCCGATGTAGATGCGGTCCACGATGTTGTACAGCAGGTTGACCACCTGCGCCACAACAGCCGGGATCATCAGCTGGAGCAGGAGCTTTTTGACGTCGCCCGTGCCCATATCTTGTTTTTTCTGTGTCTGTGCCATTGGAAATGGAATCTCCTTTTTACTCGCTTGCCCTCTCAGTCAGCGCAAGCGCGCTGACAGCTCCCCCAAAGGTGGAGCCGCTGGCGCGCCGGTTTTGTTTATGCTGATTGCGTGGGCATATGGTATCGGAAAATGGCGGGCCTTGCTGCCTAGGGAAGCAGCTGCTGCCCATGAGGACAGGGCCAAGCTGTTTGAGAGCCGTCAGGCGACAGCGCCCAAACCTGCCCGACCTGCCAATGGCTCTCCCTCTGGGAGAGCTGGCGCGGAGCGCCTGAGAGGGTCATTCTTAGTAAGACAGGCCAAAGTTCATCTCATAGTAGTTGCCGGCGGCGTCACGGTAAGCGTAAGACTTGCCGTTCTCGTCCTTCATGCTGTCGGGCATGTAGGCGTCCTTGGCGTAGCCGGGAACGTCGTTGGGGCTGATGCAGACGCCGTCTGCGTTGACTGCCAAAACTTCGTCGCCCTTGGGCAGGGTCAGCGGCAGCTTGCCGACAGGAGCGAAGCGGCCGAACATGACATCCAGCGTTGCGGAGGGGTAGGTGTCGAAGCCGACGGTCAGGGCGTCGGAGACCTTCTCGATGTTGCCGACTTCCCATGCCAGCGGGCAGTTGATGTTGGAAACGACCTTGCCGCCGTGTGCGTGGACAGCTTCGGCGATGCCGGGGATGCGGTTTGCGCCCACGAGGGTGGTCTCCTGATGGGTCTCGGCGGTGGGCTTGCCGCTCTCATCGACGTTGCAGACGGTCTTGTCCTCGCAGATGTCCAGTTCCAGATAGCCGGGAGTTGCATTGAAGTATGCACCGGACTGCGGGCTGACCATCAGCAGGGCGATATCGGCCTGTGCGGGGTCGTCCACCAGCGTGACGTCGCCCAGCATCTCGCGCAGAGCCTTGGTGGCAGTTTCGCCGGCCTCGGCGCTCTTGCCAAAGGCTTCGGCGTAGACCTTGCAGCCCGCCTTCAGGGGCAGCGTGCCGTCGTTCTTCAGCAGAACGACGCTCTCGCGGTGGACGCGGCTGGCCTCTTCCCAGTCGGCCTTGGTGGCGACGACCTCAGCGGCCTTCTGGGGGTCTGCATACGGGTTCTCGAACATGCCCTGACGGAACAGCTCGGTCAGCGTGCGGCTGACAGCGCGGTTCAGGCTCTCGTCGGTCAGAACGAGGTCCTCTTTCTTGAAACCGGCGGGCACTTCGTGGGTGTCATAGTAGCCGTTGGTGGCGCGGGCATAGCTCTCTTCGCCGAACTCGTTGTCCAGCAGACCGGAGATCAGGTCCACGCCGCTCTGGGTGACCGCATAGCCGATGCGCTCCGGCTCGTCCAGCATATCGACGCCCCAGCACATGTTGTGCACGATGCCGGTGTCGGAGTTGATGTAGCCCTTGAAGCCCATCTGATTGCGGAGCATCCCGTCGATGAACACCTTATTGTAAGCGAAGCCGTACGGATTCAGCTCGATGGGGTTGCCCTCGAAGTCCTCCTGCGGGGCGCTCTTCTCGGCGGACGGCTTGGAGTAATACGGCATGATGGACTCGGCGTTGTGGCGGATGGCCGCACGGAAGGCCGGGATGTGGTACTTCTGCAGAGAACCGGGGGTGGCGTAAATGTTCCACTGACCGGCTGCATAGTGGGGATCGAAGCCGTTCTCACGCGCGCCGCCGCCGGGGAAGTGCTTCACGGTCATGGACACGCCGTCGGGGGTGACACCGTTGCTGCCGCCCTGAATGCCGGGGATGAGGTGGTCAAAAATTTCTTCGATCAGCTCGGGGTCCTCGCCGAACGTGCCGAAGGTGCGCTGCCAACGGGGGTCGGTGACGCAGTCGGCCATGTACATATAGCCCTTCTTCAGGCCGCATGCGTTCCACTCGCGGCGGATGGTGTCGGCGAACTTGTCGATGATGTCGATACGGGCCGTGCCCTTGACGGCGGCTGCGATGCCCAGCGTTCCGGGCCAAGTGGCGAACACGCCGGTGGCGTCGTTCATGCCGAACACGACCTCGCCGTTCTCGTTGCGGCTGTTGGACATGACCTGCATGGGCACGAAGTGCTCGCAGGTCTCGGTCAGGTACTGCAGCTGGTTCAGGTAATCGGCCAGATCTTCGGGCGAGGGGCTTTCGCGCAGGATGACGTGGCGGTTGAAGCACTTCTTGACCATGTCGGAGGTGCTGGGCAGGGCCTGATGGCCGAAGATGCTGTCGGAGACATCCACAGGAGCCTCGTCCAGCAAGCCGCTCTCGTCGCCCACGGGCTTGTGGCCGCTGGCAGACAGACGCGGAGACGGATACTTGGGGCCCATGCGCCAGTCGGAGGTGAACAGCTGGCCGATCTTCTCGCTGGTGGTCAGGGTCTGGACGTATGCCTTTGCGCGCTCTTCGGGGGAAAGACGCCAGTCGTTGACGGCGCTGACGGTCCCCGTGCCGTCGATATCCTTAAAATATAGGCCGTCCTGCGAGATGACCTTGCGCTCCACCGTGCCGATGGTGGGGCCGTTTGCGTTGACATAGCGCTGAACGCGCTCCGATGCTTTTACTGCCATGGGTGTTCTCCTTTTCTCATTTTTGCAAAATTTTTCACGAAATATAGGATACCTATATTATAATAGCGGACTTCAAAACCGATTAGAAATATTTTTGGATAAATCCGCACTTTCCCCGCATTCTTTTGCGGACTTCTCGCACAGATTGGCATTGTGCAATACTAGTATATCACTTGCTTGTGCAAGTTGCCCAATAGCTTTTTTGAAAGTTGTGAAAAATGTTCTATAATAGTAAAATCGTCCTGTTTTACCTCAAAATTTTACTAACAGAATTTCCAAAATGTGTTCATAATAAAGACATAAAGTCCCGGCACGCCGCACAGTGGCAGGTGCGAAAAGCCAAACGGACGAAAACGGAGAACGCCTATACACAAATTAAGGAGAGAAAACGAAATGGCAAAAACGAGAAGTCTGCCGGACAAGTTCTATGATAAGGACTACGAGCACAACGGCATCCACCGCGTCCCGCTGTGGCGCATCGCATGCTTCGCACTGAACAACACGGCTACCAACCTGTACCTGTTCCTGATGAACTACGCTACCTACTACCTGATGGGCTGGGTCGGCGTCGGCATGATGATCGCCTCTTCGCTGACCATGGCCATGCGTATCTGGGACGGTGTCACCGATCCGTTCGTCGGCTTCATGGTCGATAAGACCAACGGCAAGTTCGGCAAGAACCGCCCGTTCATCGTCATCGGCAACATCACCCTGTGCGTGACCAGTTTCATTCTGTTCCATTGCACCCACCTGCTGCCGCAGGCAGCCCGCTTCCCCTTCTACATTGTGATCCTGATGGTCTACTATCTGGGTTACACCTGCCAGTGCGTCGTTACCAAGTCTGCTCAGTCCTGCATGACCAACGACCCCAAGCAGCGTCCTCTGTTCGCATCCTTCGACGGTGTGTATAACACCCTGCTGTTCTCTGTTGTTGCGATCATCTGCGCCCGAATCGCAGCAAGCTACAAGGACGTCGGCGGCTATGCTTCCACCCAGTTCTTCCACACCTTCTGGCTGTTTACTGCGATCACCTCCGGTATCTTCACCCTGCTGGCTGTCATCGCCATCACCCCGAAGGACCGTCCTGAGTTCTTTGGTACTGGCAAGCCGGTCAAGGTCGGTCTGAAGGATTACTGGGATACCCTGAAGAACAACCGCGCCATCCAGATGCTGGTCCTGTCCGCCTCTACTGATAAGCTGGGCGGCTCCGCAAAGACCAGCGCCGTTCAGGTCGCAATGTTCGCCTGCATCGCCGGTTCTACCCTGCTGCAGGGCAACGTTACCGCTCTGACCACCATCCCCAGCTGCATCATCACCTTCTGCTGCGTTTCTTACTTCGCTACCAAGTTTGGTCAGCGCAAGGGCATGATCATTGGCTCTGTCGGTGCTCTGATCGGCAATGGTGCTCTGATCGCTCTGTGGCTGCTGGGTGACCCCACCACCATGACCTCCAACCCCGAGACCGGTGCTCTGAACTGGGGCTACTTCCTGATCCTCTATGTTGTCCTGACCGTTGTGACCGCTGGCTTCCAGGGTCTGTCCGGCAACATCGTTATCCCCATGACTGCTGACTGCGCCGACTACGAAGTTTATCGTTCCGGCAAGTACGTCCCCGGCCTGATGGGCACCCTGTTCAGCTTCGTCGATAAGTTGGTCTCTTCCTTCGCTCCCATGATCGCTGGTATCATGTTCACCGCCTGCGGCTTCGCTGACCACAACCCCGTCATGGGCGACCCCGTCACCATGAAGCTCCGCGTTGGTGTTGCAATGTGCGCATACGGCATGCTTTGTGTTGGTCTGGTCTGCAACCTGATCGCCATGAAGTTCTACCCGCTGACCAAGGAAAAGATGGCTGAGATCCAGGACGAAGTCGTCAAGATCAAGATGGCTGCTCAGAACGCATAATTCGGCTGCCACGCTGAAACTGCGGAATCATACAGTAGAAACCAAATAGGGAAAGACCGCTCACTGGGCAAAACGCGCGGTGGGCGGCTTTCCTGATTTTATGAAACAAGAGACAGAGGTACAAAACAATGGCAAATACCCAGTGGACGAAAGACCCGAACCACGGCTTTATCTGGAACAGCATCGACCACCTTTTGACATGGCACGCCAACCGCGAAAAGCATTGTGTCAGCCGGAAGAAGTACCTTCGTCTTTGTTGGCTCGGCATGTTTGGCGCACACCAGTTCTACGCAAAGCGGCCCATTCTGGGCGTGCTCTATCTGGCTACCTTTTGGAGCGGCTTCTCGTTTGCGATGACATTGATCGATGTCATTATTGCCGTGCCCATGAAGCCGGACGAGAACGGCAATATCTGGCTGTGAACCACCCAACAGAGCGGTTTCGTGGAAACCGGAAAGGCAGTTCCCTATGAGCAACTTTTTTCAAGCGCTGTTCAACACCAATCATGACCAGCCCAGCTTTCTGGTGTTCGTCATTCTGGCCCTCATTGCCATCGTCCTGCCCAACGTGACGAAGTACCTGTACGAGTCCCGCAAGGCGAACGGCAGCACCAAAACGGCCGGCACGAGCACTTCCGCCGCAAAGCCCCGCCATCAGCACAAAAAGAAAAAGCGCTGAGCGGCCTTTGCCGTTTTTCTAAGACATTTTCCCTCTATTCATTCATTTACCTCCTGCCCCAGCATTCTTTTCGGAGAACATGAAAGCCCTGCGGCGTTCGCCGCAGGGCTTTTGTGTTGCAGGAAATTTAACTTGTGAACGAAAAAGATTGACATGCGATAGCAAATATGCTATCATAAAACCGAGAAAAGCGGCGTGATTGAGGATGATATAAAATGTATACAGTAGAATTTTATGAGGACGCGAACGGCGTCTCAGAACTGTGGAATTTTTTAGAAGAACTGCGCGTGAAAAGTGCGACCAGCAAAGACGCCCGCATCCAGCACAAGCAGATCGCGCTTTATATCCAGCTGCTGCAAGATAATGGGACCCGCTTGCCGGAGAATATCACGAAACATTTGGCCGAGGATATCTGGGAACTGCGGCCGGGAAACAATCGGGTGTTTTACTTTTGCTGGCAGGAGAATAAATTTGTACTGCTGCATCAGTTTCGGAAAAAATCGCAGAAAACGCCGCGAAGAGAGATCGAACGCGCAAAGGCGGAGCGCGATGATTGGCTGGCAAGAAAAAAGAAGGAGTGATGGTCTATGAAAACGTGGAATGACTACAAAGAACATGTTCGGGAAGTTGACCCGGAAGTTTCCAAGGACCTTGAGGAAGTGGAAGAGCTTTCAAAGATCGTGAAAGCGATGGTAGAACAGCGCAATGCGCTGGGACTGAGCCAGCGGGAACTGGCGGCAATGTGCGGGATCCCGCAGTCGTCGGTCGCGCGGATCGAATCCTTCAAGACGATTCCCAATTTGGATACGCTGTTAAAGATTTTCCAGCAGCTTGGATTAAAACTGAATGTCACAGCGGCTTGACATCGCATAAAACAAAAAGCCCCGGCGGGCCACTGCATTTGCAGCACCCGCCGGGGCATCATTATGCTTTGGGGAAAACTTACTTCTTGATCTTGATGAGCTGTGCGTTCAGGCTCTCAATGAAGCCGTCCGGCATGCCGGAGATCATGCTGCTCATCTTCTCGGGGGTCATGGTCTTCATCATGTCCCACATGCCGACACCGGGCTTGATGTCGAAGTTGGTAGCCAGCTTGACAGCCTTTGCGGTGATGGCCAGAGCCTCTTCGTTGTTGGCCAGCTCTTCCATGCTGTCCTTAACGCTGTAGTAGCCCTCGGGGAACTCCATCGGAGCGGTCAGGTCCATGCTGCCCATCTGCTTGAACCAGTTTGCAACGCCTTCCTGACGCTCGTTGAACTCAGGCAGGGTGTAGTAAGCGGGTTCTTCTGCGACCTTCTCCAGCGTAATGGAATCCTTCACATCGCCGGCGACGGCCAGAATGGTGTTGAAGCCCTCGTCCAGAGCAACATCGAACTTAAAGACGCGGTGAGCGGTCTGCTGGCCGACTTCCTTGCCGTTGACGTACAGGACAACGGAATCCTGATTGGAGTAGACCTTGATCTCGGTGGTCTCGCCCGCACGCTGAGCGTGACGGCGGCCAGCGATGTGGACCATGGGGTTCTTGGTCCAGTAAGCCTGATAGACATAGTAGCTGTCCTTCTTGGTCTTACGGTCCATGGTGATCAGGCCCTTGTTGTTGCGGCCGCGGACACCGCCTTCGTTACGGGCAGCGCAGCCGAAGTCGAACATGTTCCAGACGTGAGATGCCCAGACCCAAGGACGGTCCTCGAACACCTGAGCCATGTGCTCGTGGTACAGAGCCTGATACTCTTCGGTGTAGTCCTTGCACTGAGGAGTGTTGCTGTGCCAGTTGATGATGCCCTCGCAGCCATACTCGGAAACGCCGATGCAGATGTCGGGGTGCTCCTCGTGGAACTTGTCCAGCCAAGGACCGTTCTGCTCCATCTTGCCGCCGTACCAGCCGAAGTAGTGGTTGTAGCTCTCGACATCGGTGATGCGGTGCATGGGGCCGTTGACGGGAGTGGTGGAAACGTGAGCAATGGTGGTCAGACGGGTCGGGTCAAGCTCCTTGCAGAGCTTCTCCAGATCGTGGTGGGTGTCCACCAGTTCCTGGCAGATGCCGCCGATCAGGATCTCGTTGGAGATGCCCCAGAACATGATGGAGGGGTGGTTGTAGTTCTGGATGATGAGTTCCTTCATCTCTTCCATGACGTGGGTGTGAGCGCCCTCACCCTTCTTGAACACGCTGATGAAGGGGATCTCAGCCCAGACGGCGAAACCGATCTCGTCGCAAGCGTCATAGAAGTCCTGACTGTGCTGATAGTGCGCCAGACGGATGGTGTTTGCACCCAGCTCCTTGATGAGCATGGCGTCCTCATAGTGCTCCTCGGTGGTCAGAGCGTTGCCCTCGTAGACGCGGTCCTGATGGCGGGAAACGCCGCGCAGCGGGGTGGGCACGCCGTTGATGGAGAAGCCTTCGTTCGGGGTGACCTTGAAGGAACGGACACCGACGTTGGTGTAAATTTCGTCAACTGCCTCGTTGTTGCGCTGCAGCTTTGCGGTGACGGTGTACAGGTTCGGCTCGTCCATGCTCCACAGCTGTGCATCGGGAACGTAGATGGTGACTTCGGTATCAGCAGAGCCGCGGACTGCAGAAGCGACTTCGTTGCCGTAGCCATCCTCGATGGAGTACAGAACGGTCAGGTCGTCCGCAGCGTTGGTGACGAAGCTCTTGATGGTGAAGTTTGCGCCGCCGTCCTCAGTGGGAACGGGGGTGACCATGATGCCGGGGCCGCCGTAGTAGTCCAGATCAAAGTGTGCGTTGGGCACGCTGATCAGGTTGACGCCGCGGTACAGGCCGCCGTAGAAGGTGAAGTCGGCAGAAGCGGGATACATGGAAGGAGTATCCTCGTTGCTGACCTCGATGGTCAGCTCGTTCTCGCCCTCGTGGCACAGATCGGTGACGTCTGCGCGGAAGATGGAGAAGCCGCCCTCGTGGGTGGTGGCGACCTGACCATTGACCTTCACGGTGGAGTTCAGGGCAGCAGCCAGAACTTCAACGTAGGTGCGGCCGCCAGCCAGAGGCTGCTTGGGCTGCACGAAGGTGCGGGTGTAAACGCCGGTGGTGCGCAGATAGCTGCCGTTGCCGTCGTTGCCGTCCACAGCGTTCCAAGTGTGGGGCAGGTTGACCTGCTCGGTGGCGTGGTCGCCCTTGGGGAAGGACAGGGTCCAGTTTTCGTTCAAGGAAATGATCTCTCTCATCGATACGACTCCTTCTCAATTTCTCTCGTTGTGTAGGTCTGCGGGGCAGACCTCGTTGTGAGACTAGTATATCACATTCCCTGCGAGGAAGGTTTGTACAAAATTGCTTCAAAATAGTAATATTTTGTGAAAATTTCGACGACGATCCCGGATTCGAACGGAAAAATGCCGTGAACAGCAGGTTTTGTGCGAAAACCAGTTGACGCTGTGAGCGGGATAGGGTGTGATTAGACCTGTTTGAACAAAAGTACGATTTATCTTGGAAAAGAGGAACTTTATCCGCGTGGCGCTGACCATGGGTTATTTCTTTGGCGCGGTCGCCATCCAGCTGGCCGTCATCTTTGTGTGGAACAAAGTGGACCTTCAGATCGAAAAATAAAAAACGAGAGGGCTTCTGCTGATGCAGAGGCCCTCTCTGTTATAAAAAATAAGGAAATCAGATCCCGCACTCGTCCAGAATGCCGCGCAGGGTGTCGGCAGACTTCTTGAGGTCGGCGGCTTCCTTCTCGCTCAGCGCGATGGGGACCAGCTCTTCCAGACCGTCTGCGCCCACCACGGCGGGCATGCTCAGAACAACGTTGTCCACGCCGAAGTCGCCGTGCATCATCGAAGAGATGGGCAGGATGGACTTTTCGTCCCGGATGATGACCTCGCAGATGCGCTTGACGGCCATCGCGACGCCGTAGTAGGTGGCGCGCTTTTTCTCGATGATCTCATAGGCGCTGTTCTTGACCTTTTCGGCGATGTTCTCCTGCGACTGGTCGTGGTTGTAGTGGCCGCGCATCTCGCAGAAATCGTCCAGCGCGATGCCGGAGACGTTGGCGCTGCTCCATGCGGCGATCTCGCTGTCGCCGTGCTCGCCGATGATAAAGGCATGAACGCTCTTGCTGTCCACCGACAGATGCTCGCCCAGCTGGTACTTCAGGCGGGCGGTGTCCAGAACCGTGCCGGAACCGATGACGCGGTGCTCCGGGAAGCCGGACAGCTTGATGGCGGCATAGGTCAGGATGTCCACGGGATTTGCCACCACCAGCAGGATGCCGCGGCAGTTCCGCTTGGCGATCTCCGGGATGATGCTCTTGAAGATGTTCAGGTTCTTGTGGACGAGATCGAGCCGCGTTTCGCCGGGTTTCTGGCCCGCACCGGCCGTGATGACGATGATGGCGGCATCCACGATGTCGTCATAAGTGCCGGCGTAAATTTTCATGTTGCCCACAAAGGGGATGCCGTGGCTGATGTCCATGGCTTCGCCCTCGGCCTTGGCGTGGTCGGCGTCGATCAGGACGATCTCCGAAAACAGCTTGCTCTGCATCAGGGCAAAAGCGGACGCCGAACCGACGAAGCCGCAGCCGATGACGGCGATCTTGCGTAAATTGACATTGTTCATAAAGGATGTTCCCTCTCCGGCCGCCCGCGGCGGCGCACATTCATTCTTCCCCTCCCGCATGGAGGCGGTGTACGGCAGATTCGTTAAAATTTTGCCGAACTGGTATAGATTACCGGAAAATGCCGCTCGTGTCAAGTGCAGACGCAACAGAACCCCACAGTGCGGCTAGAGAAAGGGTCCCACCCGACCCGCCAAAATATGCGTGCGGCGGGAACGCAAGAAAAAGAGTTGACGGAAGGCGGGATTTTTGCTATAATAATCTAGCTGTAGAAGTGTTCTTCTGCAGCTGGAATTGAATAGGGAGATGTATCGAAGTGGTCGTAACGAGAACGACTCGAAATCGTTTTGTCCTTAACCGGGCACGTGGGTTCGAATCCCACCATCTCCGCCAACAAAAGGCATCAGCTCAGG
>OLGM01000737.1_pt1 | contig 18351 bp, 16 predicted proteins | sample 1606001 | NCBI WGS metagenome assembly OLGM01 (sample SAMN03283294) | human gut metagenome | biome: human-associated habitat; material: feces | host: Homo sapiens | place: Peru | collected 2012
ACACCGACCGCGGTCTGCGCGTCAAGACCCGCCGCGGCCGCGGCAACACCGCCGTTATCGACGGGCTGGTGTTCCGCAACGTGGAGATGCGGGGCGTCAAGGCACCCTTTGTCATCAATATGTTCTACTTCTGCGACCCGGACGGCCACGGCCCCTATGTGCAGTGCCGCGAGCCGCTGCCGGTGGATGAGTACACCCCCAAGCTGGGCAGTCTGACCATGGAGAACATCGTGGCTACCGATGCCCAGTTCGCGGGTTGCTACTTTGATGGCCTGCCGGAGCAGCCCATCGAGCGGGTGACCATGCGGGATGTGAGCATTACCTTCGACCCCAACGCCAAGGAGGGACAGGCTGCCATGGCCGACAACCGTCCGCTGGTGAAAAAGCTGGCCATCTATGCCGAGAACGTCAAGGAGATCGACCTGCACAACGTGAAGATCGAGGGCTACGAGGGCGAGCGGCTGCACTTTGTCAACGTAGGACATTTTGAGGAGGACTGACCCATGACCCATGAAGAGATCCTGTCCATGCTGGGCGACTATGTGGACTACCTGATCGCCAATTCCAGCGCTGAGGCACCGATGTGGAACATCGAGAAGGTGCGCAGCGGCAAGCCCAACAAGTGGAACTACATCGACGGCTGCATGATCACCGCCTGCCTGAGCCTGTACAAGACCACCGGCGACGAGAAGTATCTGGAATTTTCCAAGGAGTTCATCGACTACTTTGTGCAGCCGGACGGTTCCATCAAGACCTATGACCCCAAGGAGTATAATCTGGACAACGTGAATCAGGGCAAGAACCTGTTCATCCTGTACGACATCTACGGGGACGAGAAGTACCGCAAGGCCATCGACACCATCCGCAGCCAGCTGCTCACCCAGCCCCGCACCAAGGAGGGCAACTTCTGGCACAAGGACATCTATCCGTGGCAGGTGTGGCTGGACGGCACCTATATGGCACAGCCCTTCTACATGGAGTACGAGACCCGCTTTAACAAGATGCAGGGCTGCATCGACAGCTACAAGCAGTTCATGAACATCAAAAAGCACATGCGGGACGAAAAGACCGGCCTGTACTACCACGGCTACGATGAGAGCCGTCAGATGTACTGGGCAGACCCTGAGACCGGGTGCAGCCCCAACTTCTGGCTGCGCGCCATGGGCTGGTTCCTTGTGGCAATGGTGGACGTGCTGGAGCGGATGGACGAGCAGCTGTACAACGAGTACCGCGGCATCATGGCCATGCTCAAGCAGACTGTGGAGGATATGCACAAGTTCCAGGACGAGCAGAGCGGGATGTTCTGGCAGGTCATCGACCACCCGGAGGCCGAGGGCAACTATCTGGAGACCAGCGGCACTGCCCTGTTTGCCTACGCAGTGCTCAAGGGCGTGCGTTTGGGCTACCTGCCCAAGCGGATGGCTGCATGGGCGGAGAAGGCTTTCTACGGCACCTGCGACCGGTACCTGTCCAAGAACCCGGACGGCAGCTTGCAGCTGGACGGCATCTGCCTTGTGGCAGGTCTGGGCGGCAAGGATCACCGTGACGGCTCTCTGGCCTACTACTTTAGTGAGCCGGTGGTCTGCAACGACGCCAAGGGCGTAGGCCCGCTTGTGCTGGCCTATACCGAAATGATCGCACGCAAGTAACTGGAGACAATACCAAAGCAAAAGCCCCTCAGAGACGTCTTAAAACGCCTCTGAGGGGCTTTTATCGTATCGGAGTGGCGAGACTCGAACTCGCGGCCTCCTGCTCCCAAAGCAGGCGCGCTACCAACTGCGCAACACCCCGGCATCCGGCGGCACAACTGCACCGCCGAAGTATAGTATATCGTTTTTTGCGCAGTTCGTCAATACAAAATCCTCAGTTAAAGGAGCGGAAGCCCTTGCCGATGATCTCGCTGGAGTTGACGATGGTGATAAAGCTGTGGGGGTCGTTCTCCCGCAGGAAGTTGCGCAGCTGCAAAGCCTGACGGCGGGTGAGTACGGTCACCAGTACGCTGAGCTCGTGGTGGGTGTAGGCACCGTAGGCCTTTTCCACTGTGGCAGAACGGTTCATGTTGTGGATGATGAAGTCCAGAATAGGCTGCGGGTTCGCGGTCATGATGGTGCACACCTTGCGCAGGCGGATGTTTTCAATGGCACCGTCCACCACAAAGGACTTGCCGATGAGGCCAAGGATACAGTATAGGCCCGTGCCCATGCCGAACCGCACGGCGGCAGCCAGTACGATGAGGATATCGCTGACCATCAGCGCCTTGCCGATCTCCATGGAGGTGTACTTGGCAAGGATCAGTGCCACGATGTCGGTGCCGCCGGTAGAAGCACCGATATCAAACACGATGGCAGCGCCCAGCGCAGGCAGGAACACTGCAAACACCAGATCCAGCATGGCATCGCCGCTCAGGGACACGCCGGAGGGGTACAGCCATTCGCAGCCGGACACGAAAAAGGAGAGCGCAAAGGAGGAATAGATCGTCCAGCCCATGCACTTGATGCCCAAAAAGATAAAGCCCAGCACCACCAGCACCAAGTTGATGATCCACATAAAGCCGCCCACGTTGATGCGGGGGAACAGGTCTGCCAGCAGGATGGACAGACCGGAGGTGCCGCCGAAGGCGAAGTGGTTGGGATTTTTAAAATATACGATGCCCACTGCCGTAAGCACAAGGCCAAGGTTCAGCAGGACAAAGAAATTTAGATTCTTCAGCAGATTCTCGCGGCTGAAGGCTTCTTTTAAACCGTTCATGGGTTTCCTCCATCAAAAAATACAGCGATTTGGCCTGAATGCCATGCAAAAATATACTCCCCTTGCGCAAGGAAGTCAAGGGATAAAAGAGAAGTTGTAGAAAAAGACGGAAAACAGCTGATAAAAGGTGAAAAAACAGGCACATCCGGTGCGCTTTTGGCGTAAAAAGGCAAAACAAAGCGCCGCCCGCAGACGGTTTTGTCTGCGGGCGGCGCGGAGATTCAGTTCGGGAAAAGGGGAAAGGGCTTACAGGTTGAAGTAACGCTTTGCGTTGTCGAAGCAGATGCCCTTGACGATCTTCTCCAGAGCCTTCTCGTCGTTGGGATACTCGCCGTCCTCGACCCACTGGCCGATGATGTTGCACAGGATGCGGCGGAAGTAATCGTGACGGGTGTAGCTCAGGAAGCTGCGGCTGTCGGTCAGCATACCCACAAAGTTGCCCAGCAGGCCAAGGCTTGCCAGACGGGTCATCTGCTCTTCCATGCCGATCTTGTGGTCGTTGAACCACCATGCGGAGCCGTGCTGGATCTTGCCCGGCACCTCGCTGTTCTGGAAGCAGCCCAGAATGGTGCCGATCTGTGCATCATCGGCGGGGTTCAGGCTGTAGATGATGGTCTTGGGGCACTCGTCGGTGTCGTTCAGGGCGCTGAGCAGCTGTGCGATCTCGCCGCCGCAGGTGGCGGTGTTGATCATGTCAAAGCCGGTGTCGGGACCCAGCAGGCTGTTCATCTTGCGGTTCACGCCGCGCAGGCAGTTGTAGTGGATCTGCATGGCAATGCCCAGACGATGGTACTGCTTGCCCAGATGGATCAGGATGTAGGTCTGGTACTTCTCGGCCTCTTCCACGGTGCAGCTCTCGCCCTTCATCACCTTCTGGTAGATGGCGTTCACTTCGTCCTTGTCGGCAGCACGGAAGGGGATGTAGTCCAGACCGTGGTCAGAAGCGCGGCAGCCCATCTCGGCAAAGAACTCGATGCGCTTGGTCAGGGCATCGGTCACACAATCGATGCAGGCCAGCTTTTCCTTGCCCACAACGGCAGCCAGCTTGCCCATGTACTCAGCAAAGCCGGGCTTGTTGATGTTGATGGCCTTATCAGGACGGAAGGAGGGAGCCACGGTGAACTTGATGGTGGGATCTTCCTTGATCTTCTGGTGCCAGTACAGATCGTCGATGGGATCATCGGTGGTGCCGATGAAGGCCACGTTGCTCTGCTCGATCAGGCCGCGGACAGTCAGCTTGGGATCGTGCTGCAGCTTGTCGTTGCACAGGTTCCACACTTCCTCAGCGGTGTCGCCGTTCAGCACGCCGTCGTAGCCGAAGAAAACGTGCAGCTCCAGATTGGTCCAGTGGTACATCGGGTTGCCGATGGCCATGGGCAGAGCCTCGGCAAACTTCTGGAAGCGCTCGCGGTCGGGCTTATCACCGGTGATGTACTCCTCGGGCACGCCGTTGGAACGCATCACGCGCCACTTATAGTGGTCGCCGAAGTAGCTGCCGTCCGGGTTGCGGCCGCCCAGCCACACCTGAGCGATGTTCTCAAAGCGGCGGTTCTCGTAGATCTCGCGGGGAGGGATGTGGCAGTGATAGTCGCAGATGGGCATAGCAGCTGCATAGTCGTGATACAGATGCTGTGCGGTAGCAGACTGGAGCATGAAGTCCTTATCCATAAATGCTTTCATGGGATTTTAACTCCTTTTCTCTGATGAATTTGTTAAAATTTAGACAAAAACGGGCATGGAATTGCACCTGCTTGGAACGGGCAGGCTGCCTTATCCTTAGTATACCGGAAAACGCCGATGTATACAACTGAAAAACTGCCAAAATTTCACCCTTGGAATTGTACAAACCGCTGGAAATGCGCTAAATAGCCATTTTTGGACTAAAAACATTGCACAAAACACTTGACTTCTTTGTATACAACAGCATAAAATAGGAGCAGAAGATGGCAGGGGAAACGAGAGCCTGTCATGCAAAGCAAGTTTATAAAGGAGATCAATAAGATGGAAACTTTGAACTACAAGGTTCTGGAAGGCACTGGCTACAACGGCTACATCCTGAAGGATGCTCCCGTTAAGGTGATGCAGTTCGGCGAGGGCAACTTCCTGCGCGCATTCGTGGACTACTTCTACGATGTTGCAAACGAGAAGGCTGGCTACAACGGCAAGGTCAAGCTGGTGCAGCCCATCGGCAACTTTCCCCAGATGGCAGACTGGATCAACGAGCAGGAGGGTCTGTACACCCTGTACCTGCGCGGCAGCGAAAAGGGCCAGAAGGTGGACGCAAAGCGGGTGATCTCCTGCGTGTCCGACTGCGTGTGCCCCTACGTTGACGGCAAGTGGGACGAGGTTCTGGCTCTGGCTCGCTCTGAGGATCTGGAGACTGTTGTATCCAACACCACTGAGGCCGGCATTGCCTACACCAAGGGCGACAGCGAGTTCGATCAGGTTCCTCCCAACAGCTTCCCCGCAAAGCTGACCCGCGTGCTGTTCGAGCGTTACAAGGCTTTCAACGGCGCTGCCGATAAGGGTCTGGTCATCCTGAGCTGCGAGCTGATCGACAACAACGGCAAGGAGCTGCAGAAGTGCTGCAACAACTACGCTAAGGATTGGAATCTGGAGCCCGCCTTCATCGACTGGATGAACACTGCCAACACCTTCTGCTCCACGCTGGTGGACCGCATCGTTCCGGGCCGCATCCGTGACCCGCAGGAGCTGGCCGCTATGGAAGAGGTCAACGGCTACCACGATACCGTTCTGGACGTGGGCGAAGTGTTCGGCGTCTGGGTCATCGAGGGCCCCGCAGGTCTGGAGGACAAGCTGCCGTTCAAGAAGGCCGGCGTCAACGTCATGGTCGTGCCCGACGTTACCCCCTACAAGAAGCGCAAGGTCCGCATCCTGAATGGCGCACACACCGGCTTTGTGCTGGGCGCTTATCTGGCAGGCTTTGATATCGTCCGCGACTGCATGCACAACGATACTGTGCGCGGCTTTATGAACAAGATGCTGCACGAGGAGATCATCCCCACCCTGCCGCTGGACAAGAAGGATCTGGAGGACTTCGCCTCTGCTGTTGAGGATCGCTTCAACAACCCCTTCGTCAACCACGAGCTGATGAGCATCTCCCTGAACTCCACCTCCAAGTGGAAGGCCCGCAATATGCCTTCCTTCCTGGCTTACATCGAGGAGCAGAAGCAGCTGCCCAAGTGCCTGACCATGTCTCTGGCTGCTTACATCGCTTTCTACTCCAACGACATTCAGGAGCGCACCGCTGACGGTCTGATCTGCAAGCGCCCCGCAGGCAACACCTACAAGATCCAGGACGATGCATGGGCTCTGGACTTCTACTACGCACACAAGGACGACACCGCTGCTCAGCTGGTGCACGCTGTGCTGACCAACACCCAGATGTGGGATCAGGATCTGACCAAGATCGAGGGTCTGGAAGCCGCTGTGCTGGCAGATCTGGAAATGATCCGCGCACAGGGCGCCGAGGCTGCTTACAAGAGCTGCCTGTAAGCTGAAAAATCAACCTACCCGCACAACAAAGGGCTGCTGCTTTGGGCAGCAGCCCTTTTGTGCGATACGATAAGGAGAACAACTATGCCGCAGGCAATTCATATCAGCCCCATCGACAATGTGGTCGTTGCCCTGCACCCCATTGCCAAGGGCACGCTGGTGGAGGTGGACGGCCTTGCCGTCACCGCACTGGAGGATATCCCGCAGGGTCACAAAATGGCAGTCAAGCCTATTAAGAACGGTGAGAACGTCATCAAGTACGGCTTCCCCATCGGTCACGCCACCGCAGACGCCGCCCCCGGCACATGGATGCACACCCACAATGTGCACACCAACCTGTCCGGCGAGGTGGAGTACAGCTATAACCCCGCCCCGGATCTGGCTCCGCTGCCTAAGGCAGAGCCGGAGACCTTTATGGGCTTCCGCCGCAAGGATGGCCGCGCCGCCATCCGCAACGAGATCTGGATCATCCCCACCGTGGGCTGCGTGAACGATATCGCTAAGAAGATGGTAGCCGACAATCAGGATTTGGTCACCGGCTCCATCGAGGGTCTGTACACCTTCACCCATCCCTTCGGCTGTAGCCAGACCGGCCACGACCACGCACAGACCCGCAAGCTGCTGGCTGCGCTGGTGCGCCACCCCAATGCCGCTGCCGTTCTGGTGCTGCATCTGGGCTGCGAGAACCTGCAGCACGATCAGTTCGTGGAAGAACTGGGCGAGTACGACCACGACCGCGTCAAGTTCCTGACCTGTCAGGATGTGGAGGACGAGTTTGCTGCCGCCCGCGATATCCTGAAGGAGCTGGCAGCCTACGCCGGGCAGTTCAAGCGCGAGCCCATCCCCGTGTCTGAGCTGGTGGTGGGCATGAAGTGCGGCGGCTCGGACGGTCTGTCCGGCATCACCGCCAACCCCACCATCGGCCGCTTCTCCGACATGATGGGCCAGCGCGGCGGCTCTACCGTGCTGACCGAGGTGCCCGAGATGTTCGGTGCAGAGGGCTTCCTGATGGACCGCTGCATCAACAAGGAGGTATTCGTCAAGGCCGAGCACATGATCAACGGCTTCAAGGATTACTTCATCAGCCACAACGAGGTGGTTTATGATAACCCCTCTCCGGGCAACAAGGCCGGCGGCATCACTACGCTGGAAGATAAGAGCTGCGGCTGTGTGCAGAAGGGCGGCACCGCCCCCATCATGGACGTCATCGGCTACGGCGACCCTGTGGTGACCAAGGGTTTGAATATGCTGTACGGCCCCGGCAACGATCTGGTGTCTGCCACCGCCATGACGGCAGCAGGCGCACACCTGATCCTGTTCTCCACCGGCCGCGGTACCCCGTTCTCCGCTCCGGCTCCCACCCTGAAGATCTCCACCAACACCCCGCTGGCAGAGAAGAAGGGCGGCTGGATCGATTTCAACACCGGTATCATCGCAGACGGTGAAAAGACCATCGACGAGGCTGCAAAGGATCTGCTGGATCTGGTCATCCGCGTGGCCAGCGGCGAGCAGACCAAGGCTGAAAAGCACGGCTTCCGCGAGATCTCCATCTTCAAGGACGGCGTGGTTCTGTAACTGAAAAAGGGCTGCTGTACGGCAAAAAGCGGTACGGCGGCCTTTTTGTGCATGAAAACGGAAAGGAAGTGTTCTATATGGGTGCAAATGGCGCAGTATTGTTTTCTCTGCTGATCTATGCAGCGCTGATCTACGGTGCGGTGCGGCTGATCAAATATTTTATCCGCTACGGCATCGATTACTACTTCCAAAAGTTAAAGGAACAGCAGCCGGAGCAGACCGAGCAAGAGAAATGACCCGCCGGGGCGACCCGGCGGCAATAATAGGAGGCTTTTACTTATGAATCAGATCACCACCCGGTACATCACCGAGAACGGCGCCTGCTACGAGCAGTACGTCATCACCGACCCCGAGGCAAAGACCGCCCTCACCATCACCCCCGAGCGCGGCGGTATGATCACCAGCTTTACGCTGGACGGCGAGGAGTTCGTCTGGACCCGCCGCCCCAATTTCTCGGAGTGCAACCGCCCCCGCTTTGGCGTGCCGGTGCTGTTCCCCAGCTGCGGCAACCCGGATAACGGTGTGCACGTCTTTGACGGCAAGGCTTACCCCATGGAGACCCACGGCTTTGCCGACCTGTGCGCATGGGAAGTGGAAAGCGTTGGCCCGGACGGCGTGACGCTGGCACTGGAGTCCACCCCGCTGACCAAGTTCCTCTACCCGTTCGATTTCACCCTGCTGGTCAACTATAATCTGGAGGGCAACAAGGCTTTGGTCAGCCTGACCGTCATCAACGAGGGCAACACCGATATGCCCTTCAGCTTTGGCTACCACCCCTACTTTACCGCCTCCAAGCTGGAGAACGTGGAGTTTGACATCAAGTGCGCCACCTGCTCCGAGAACGCCAAGGGCGAGCAGCCTGCCGCCCCGGAAAAGATCACCCTCACCCGCAAGGAGGGTGCAGACAACACCATCCGTTTGCTGACCGGTGTGCAGTTCCCCATGACCTTTACCGACAAGGGCAACGGCCACAAGGTGACCGTGGACGCGGACGAGACCTTTGACAACGGCGTGCTGTGGCAGCAGGATGCCGAGAGCTTTGTTTGCATGGAGCCGTGGAACGGCTGGGCAAACAGCGTGAACGAGGACGGCAAGCACGAGGTGCTGGAGCCGGACGAGGCCATGACCAGCGAGTGGAGCATCACCATCGAGAAGGCGTAAGGCATAAAACAAAAAACGGGCTGCTGTGCAATGTCTGCACGGCAGCCCGTTTTTGTATACCGCTCCTTTATGCTTCCAGCACCTTTTTGCCGGTGATGGGGTCGGCAATGCCCAGCAGCGCCAGTATGATCGCCATGCGAATATACACGCCGTTGTGCACCTGATCAAAATAGGCGGCGCGAGGGTCGCTGTCGATCTCCGGCTTGATCTCGTCGATGCGGGGCAGGGGATGGAGCACCGGGGTGTCGGGCTTTGCCAGTGCCAGCGTTTTTGCGTCCAGCTGGTAGCAGCCCTTCAGCCGCAGATAGTCCTCCTCGTTGAAAAAGCGCTCCTGCTGGATGCGGGTCATGTACAGCACATCCAGCCCGGGCAGCTCGGCTTCCAGATCGGCGGTCTCCTTGTAGGTTTGGTGCAGCGGGGTCAGAGTCTCGTCCTTGAGGTACTGCGGGATGCGCAGCTCCTCCGGCGAGATGAACACGAAGCGGTTGCCCTCGAACTGGCTCAGCGCGGCGGTGAGGGAGTGCACCGTCCGGCCGAATTTCAGGTCGCCGCAGAAGCCGATGGTCAGATGATCCAGCCGCCCCTTGCGCTGGCGGATGGTCATCAGGTCGATCATGGTCTGGGAGGGGTGTGCGTGGCCGCCGTCACCGGCATTGATCACCGGCACGCGGGCACACTGGGAGGCGCGCAGCGGCGCACCCTCCTTGGGGTGGCGCATGGCAATGATGTCGGCATAGTTGCTTACCACGCGGGCGGTGTCGGCCACCGTCTCACCTTTGCTGGCGCTGGAAAGCTGCGCCCCTGCAAAGCCCAGCGTCTTGCCGCCCAGCCGCAGCATGGCAGACTCGAAAGAAAGGCGGGTGCGGGTGCTGGGCTCGTAGAACAGGGTAGCCAGAATGCGGCCATCGCACAGGTGGGCGTAGGGCGCGGGGTCAGCTTCCATCCGGTCAGCAAGGTCGAGCAGTGCCAGCTGCTCAGCCAGAGAAAAGCTGTTGGGTTCAATAAAGTGTCTCACAGCCATTCTCCTTTCAGCACGAACTTTTCGCGCTCGGCACCGGTGGAAACGAATTGGATCTCGTGACCCAGCTGCTTTTCCAGAAACTCCACATACTGCTTTGCGGCCTTGGGCAGCGCGTCCCAGCTTTTGCAGCCGGAGATATCCTTGTTCCAGCCCGGCAGCAGGGTGACCACCGGCTGCACCCGGTCAAGGTCGGATAATGGGTCGAAGCGGGGGACTTCAACGTTGTCCAGTGTATAACCGGTGATCACAGGGATCTCCTTCATGCCGCTCAGCACGTCCAGCTTGGTCAGGGCGATCTTGTCCGCACCCTGACAGGCCAGACCGTACCGGCTTGCCACGCAGTCAAAGGGGCCTACCCGGCGGGGACGTCCGGTGGCAGCGCCGTACTCGCCGCCAGCCTTGCGCAGCTGCTCGTTCCAAGCTTCGTCCATGGCATTTTCCGCCGCAAAGGGGCCTGCACCCACGCAGGTGGAATAGGCTTTCAGCACGCCCACCACATGGTCAAGCCTGCAGTTGGGGATGCCTGCACCCAGCGGCGCGTATGCTGCCAGCGTGTTGGAACTGGAAGTGAACGGGAAGATGCCGTAGTCGATATCCCGCATTGCGCCCAACTGCGCTTCCAGCACGATGCGCTTGCCGCTGTCGTGCGCCTGCTGCAAAAAGGCACCCACGTCACAGATGAAGGGTGCAAACTGTCCGGCCTGCATCCGGCACCACTCCAGCAGAGCATCGTAGCTCATGGGCTCCTGATGGTAGCAGCCTGCAAGCTCCAGATTTTTGGATTCCAAAATCATGTGCAGGCGGTTCTGGACGCGCTCTTCGTCCAGATGCAAAAGGTCGCCCAGACGCAGGGTCTTTTTGCGGTACTTGTCGCTGTAGGCGTAGGCGATGCCCCGGCGGGTAGAACCGAACGCACGGCCCTTCTGAGCAAGACGATCTTCTTCTAGCCCGTCCTGCACCTTGTGCCACGGCATAGAGATGGTGGCTTTATCAGAAAGCTTCAGGTTTTCCGGGTCAACCTTTACGCCGCGCTCCTCGATGGCATCGATCTCTCGGGACAGATGATCCAGATCAATGACCATACCGGCGCCCAGCACACAGGTCACCTCCGGGTGCAGGATGCCGGAGGGCAGCAGATTCAGGATAAATTTGCCCTGCTCCGTCACCACAGTGTGCCCGGCGTTGTCGCCGCCCTGATAGCGCGCCACGACATCGGCATTTTCAGCCAGCAGGTCGATGACGCGGCCCTTGCCCTCATCGCCCCAGTTGATTCCAGTAACAGCGGTAAGCATAATACTTCATAACCTTCTTCTATAAATTCCCTTATGCGGTCTCAGACCGCTTTGCCTATTATACGAGGGAAAAGAGAATGTGTAAAAAGTATCCTGCATATAGTCACGATATGTTTTTTGTATGCTGCACATAAAAGGGCACAGCCGGACCCGCAGATCCGGCTGTGCCATAAAAAAGTATTGCTCAGTAAACTCCTTCCTGTGTACGAGATTCTCTTTCCCTATTCTAACAGATTGCGCTGGAATAGGGAAGGGCACCCGCGCTTTTTGCGCCTTTTGGGGGCGGTAAACATGGCCGGTATGTAAAAGTGATATCAGAAACTGCCGTAAAATGTATTATAATAGAGCCCGAAAAGAGGGTAAAAGTATGAAAACAAAGCATCACGGGCAAATGTCCGAGTCCTTTCTTACGGCGGTGTTCCTTTCGCTGTCCGGCGGCCTGCAGGACGCCTACACTTATCTGTTCCGGGGCAAGGTGTTTGCCAATGCTCAGACCGGCAATATCGTGCTGCTGAGCGCCAATATCATGGATGGCCAGTGGGATAAGGTGCTGCACTATCTGGTGCCCCTGTGCGCCTTTGCACTGGGGGTACTGGTCGCAGAAAAAATGCGGGAGCAGTTTCAGGCAATGCAGCGGCTGCACTGGCGGCAGCTGGTGGTGCTGAGCGAGGTGCTGCTGTTGTTCGCGGTGGGCTTTCTGCCGCAATCCCAGAACCTGCTGGCCAACGCCATCGTCTCCTTTTCCTGCGCCATGCAGGTGCAGGCATTCCGCAAGGTGGACGGCTATGCCTTTGCCAGCACCATGTGCATCGGCGACCTGCGCAGCGGCGTAGAAGCCTTCTGCATCTGGCGCAAGACCCACGAGCCCCGCGCAAAGGACCGGATGGTGCGGTACTTCGGCATCATCCTGCTGTTCGCGCTGGGGGCTGGGCTGGGCAGTAAAAGCGCAGCGCAGCTGGGCGGCAGGGCCATCTGGATCTCCTGCTGCTTCTTGCTGGTCAGCTTTGCGCTGATGTTCATCCGGGAGGAACTGGAAGAGAACCCGGTCATCGAAAAGGATCTGACCGCCATCCGGCAGGAGACGCGGGAGATCGACCGCACCCTGAAGCGGGAACTGCAGGAAGAACAGCGGGAGCTGAAGCAGAGCGTAAAAAAATAAGAGAAAAGGGGCTGCTGCACCAATGGCGTGCAGCAGCCCCTTGCTGTATTGGTTTTATTTGTGCTCTGTGCTCCGTGCACCGGCTTTGGTCAGCAGCTGCTGGAATTTCCGGGCGGCGGTGTTCAGCGGGCGGTGATGGTCGTAGACAAGGCAGATGGAGCGGGAGGGGATGATCTCCTGCAAGTGCAGCTGCACAAGCTCCCCGCTTGCCAGCAGGGGCGCTGCCATAGGCTCCGGCATAAAGGCAAGCCCCAGCTCGCTTTTGACCAGCGTGAGCATCTGGTCGGTGGTGGCAGCTTCAGTGTCCGGCTTCAGCACCGCATCGTGCTCCAGAAAGAACTGCCGGTAAAAGCTGCGGGTCATGCTCTCCTCGTTCAGGCAGATCAGGGGATAACCGGCAAGCTCCTTCAGGCTCAGGGTCTGGCTGGCCAGCGCCGTAAAGGTCCTGCCGCCCACAAGGACTTCGTAAAAGGGCATCAGCTCCACCATTTTCAGCCCATTTTCCACCTCTGCGGGGGTGGTTATGATGGCAAAATCCACCTCGCCGTTGCGCACTGCCTGCACCGCCTGCGGGGTGGAGTGGTTGGAGATGCGCAGCCGGATGCCCGGGTACTCGGTATGGAAGGCGCGCAGTTTTTCGGACAGGTAGATGTTCAAAGCGGTCTCGGTGGCGCTGATGCTGATGGCACCGTGCTCCAGCGTGGCGCTGGCGCTCAGCTCTTCTTCTGCATCTTGGATCTGCACCGCCGCCGATGCAATGCGGGAGTACAGCAGCTCCCCCTCCGGCGTTAAGGTGACGCCCCGGTTGGAGCGGATGAACAGCACGCAGTTCAGCTGGCTTTCCAGCCGGTTCATGGCGTGGGTGATGTTGGGCTGGTTGTTGCCCAGCACCCGCGCCGCGCGGGTAAAGTTCTGGTATTTTGCCACATAGTAAAAGATCTTGTAGTATTCCCAGTCCACATACATGGGTGCAATTCCTCTTTCCTATTCTATTATTGTTCGATGCTTTATACAGCCTTTTCTGATTTGTATCATAACACGGTGTGCCGGAATTGCAAGAGTTTTTTGAGAAGAAGAGAAGGAAGAGAAGAGCGGTGAAAAAGCATAGCTCTGTGTGAAAACACGGGGCTATGCTTTCTACGTGTGCAGCAGGGGGAAAGAGTGCAAGGATAAAAGGATGATTTTTTTGCTACCGCCGCAGGGGCGGGTCCGGCACAAAGATCATGGTGCCCCGGGCGGAAAAAAGCAGCTGCGGCATCATGCAGCTGTACCCAAGCCACAGCACCGCCAGAATGCACAGCACCAAGAGCACCCGGCGCAAAAGCACCGGACGCTGGGCGGGGGAATGTCGTTTTCTGCGGTCGCGCTGCATAGGCTGTGCCCTCCTTTTTCAAGGCTCTGCCCAGCTTATGCCGCAGCAGAAAGAATTGTGCACCGGCGGGGTTTGTGGTAAGATAACAGGGAAGAACCACGGAGGAACTGCTTATGCTGACCATTACACTGCTGGGCACGGCTGCCACCATGCCGCTGCCGGAGCGCGCCCTGACCGCCGCTGTGGCGGAGTGCGGCGGGCACAGCCTGTTGCTGGACTGCGGCGAGGGCACCCAGACCGCCGCCCGCCGCGCTGGGGTGAACCTGATGCGTGCGGACGCCATCTGCCTGACCCACTACCACGGGGACCATATCTTTGGCTTGCCCGGGCTTTTGCAGACCCTTGGGGCGCAGGGGCGCACCCGTCCGCTGGCGCTGCTGGGGCCGGAGGGGCTTTCAGAGGTCTGGCGGGCGGTGTATGCCCTGACCGGGCCGCTGCCCTATGCGGTAAAACCGCTGGTCTGCCGTGCCGGACAGCCGGTGGCGCTGGAAACGCTCTCGGCGGGGTGGCCTGCCGGGGCAACGCTGCTGCCGGTGGCAACAAAGCACCGGGTGCGCAGTCTGGGCTACCGGCTGGAGCTGCCCCGGGCGGGCAGGTTCGACCCGGAAAAGGCGCGGGCACTGGGCGTACCGGTGACTCAGTGGCGGCTTTTGCAGAGGGGACAGGCTGTCCCGCTGGCAGAGCGCATGGTGCAGCCCGCCGAGGTGCTGGGCGCGCCCCGCAAGGGGCTGCGGTTCGTCTTTTCCGGCGACAGTGCGCCCTGCCCTGCGCTGGAACAGGCAGCGCAGGGGGCAGACCTTCTGCTCTGCGATGCCACCTATGCCCTGCCGGAGCAGCAGGAGCAGGCCGCGCAGTGGGGGCACAGCACCTTTGGACAGAGCGCGGCGCTGGCGGCAAGGGCCGGGGCAAAGCGGCTATGGCTGGTGCACTATTCCCCCATGATCACCGACCCGGAGGAGCAGCTTGCACAGGCACAGAGCATCTTCCCGGCGGCAGAATGCGGCTTTGACGGCAAACGCATTACCCTGCATTACGAGGAGAACGAGGAATGAAGCTGACACTTGACCCCGGGGCAGCTGCCCTGCTGGACACCCTGCACGCGGCGGGCTACGCGGCCTATGCCGTGGGCGGCTGCGTGCGGGACAGCCTTTTGGGGCGTACCGCCCACGACTGGGACCTGTGCACCAGTGCCTTGCCGCAGCAGGTGATGGAGCTGTTCGGGGCAGAACAGTGCATTCCCACCGGTTTGCAGCACGGCACAGTCACCATCAAATATGGCGGACAGCTGTACGAGACCACCACCTTCCGCACCGAGGGCAGCTATACCGATGGCCGTCACCCGGACGCAGTGCAGTTCGTACCGGACGTGCGGGAGGATCTTGCCCGGCGGGATTTTACCATCAACGCCATGGCGTATAATGAAGCCGAGGGTCTGGTAGACCCCTTTGGCGGGCAGACAGATTTGCAAAACGGTCTGCTGCGGGCGGTGGGTGAGCCGCAGCAGCGCTTTACCGAGGATGCGCTGCGCATTCTGCGGCTGTACCGCTTTGCCGCAAGGTTCGGCTTTGCATTGGACGCAGCCACCGCCCGGGCGGCGCAGCAGCTGGCACCCCATCTGGACTGCATCTCTGCCGAGCGCATTCAGGAGGAGCTGGCAAAGCTGCTGGCTGCCCCGCAGCCGGGGGCGTATCTGGAGCCCGCCGTGCTGGCGGTGGTGCTGCCGGAGCTGACCCCGGAAAATCTGACCGCTGCAAAGCCGGTGGTGGATGCCTGCCCGGCGGGAGAGGAAAACCTGCCGGTGCGCTGGGCGGCGCTGCTGGGCGCTCTGGGCGAGGCCGACACCCGCCGGGTGCTCAAACGGCTGCGCTGCTCCAACGCCTGCATCGAGGAGACGGCAGTGCTGGTGCGGGAAGCGGCAGGGGAGGGCGTGTGCAGAAGTTTCTCCGAGGAGAAAGCTTCTGTACACCCCGATGACATCCACCTCCGGCAGCTTTTAGGCCAATACGGGCTGTGCACCGTGGAGCGGCTGTGTGCGCTGTGCGCGGCGCTGCAACCGCAGGATGCCCCGGCTTGCGCCCTTGCGGCGCAGCGGGCGCGGCAGCTGGAAGCTGACGGCGTATGCTGCCGGGTGAGCCAGTTGGCGGTGAACGGCCGCGACCTGATGGCGGCGGGCATCCCGGCAGGGCCCTCGCTGCGCCGGGTGCTGGAAGCGCTGCTGGACGGCGTCATCCGCGCAGAATATCCCAACGAAAAACCGGCGCTGCTGGCTGCGGCGCAGAAAATTTCTGCGTCTTGACAAGCGGTTTATGCTGCGGTAGTATTATACTACTGCTTTAGTATGTTGAATGCATTGAAGGAGAACCTATGACCACTCAGAACCCTGCAAACCGTCCCCGCGCCCTCATTGCCATGAGCGGCGGCGTGGACAGCTCGGTGGCGGCCTGTCTGATGCAGCAGGCGGGCTACGACTGCACCGGCATCACCATGCGGCTTACCCACAACGAAACGCTGGGACAGTCCGGCTACCAGACCTGCTGCTCGGAAAAGGATATCGAGGACGCCGCCGAGGTGGCTTTTGCGCTGGATATGCCGTATCAGGTGCTGGATTTCACCGCCGACTTCCGGGCGCAGATCATTGAAAAATTTATCCGCGTCTACGAGGCGGGCGGCACCCCCAACCCCTGCATCGACTGCAATAAATATATGAAGTTCCGCCACCTGCTGGACTGGGCGGAGGAACACGGCATGGAGTATGTGGTCACCGGCCACTACGCCCGGGTGGAGCAGGACGCAGAAACCGGCCGCTGGCTGCTGAAAAAGGGCTTGGACGAGGGCAAGGATCAGAGTTATGTGCTGTATAATCTTACGCAGGAGCAGCTGGCGCATATCCGTCTGCCGCTGGGTGCGCTGCACAAGACCGAGGTGCGCGAAATCGCGCAGGAGCACAGCTTTATCAACGCTCAGAAGCACGACAGTCAGGATATCTGCTTTGTGCCGGACGGCGACTACGCCCGCTTTATGGAGCAGTTTACCGGCAAGCACTACCCCGCCGGAGATTTTCTGGATCAGAGCGGCAAGGTGGTGGGCACCCACAGTGGCGCGGTGCGCTACACACTGGGGCAGCGCAAGGGACTTGGCCTTGCGCTGGGCGCACCGGTGTACGTCTGCGGCAAGGATATGCAGGCCAATACCGTTACAGTCGGGCCGGAAAGCGAACTGTTTGACCGCATCGTCTACGCAGAGGATGTGAACTGGATCGCTATCCCGGCGCTGACCGAGCCGCTGCGGGTCACCGCCCGTACCCGGTATCATCAGGCGGAGCAGCAGGCCACCGTTTACCCCGCAGAAAACGGTTTCCGGTTGGAATTTGACCAGCCCCAGCGTGCCCCCACCCCGGGGCAGGCTGCCGTGCTGTATCAGGGCGATGTGGTGCTGGGCGGCGGCACCATCACCCGCGTAGAAAAGTAAGGAGAACAAAATGCAGGATCAGTATTCCCGCACCCAGCTGTTGCTGGGTGCAGAGGCTATGGAAAAGCTGCACCACGCCCGGGTGGCAGTGTTTGGCATCGGCGGCGTGGGCGGCTACACGGTGGAGGCGCTGGCACGCAGCGGCGTGGGCGCACTGGATCTGATCGACGACGATAAGGTCTGCCTGACCAACCTCAACCGTCAGATCATTGCCACCCGCAGCACGGTGGGACAATATAAGGTAGATGTGGCGGAACAGCGCATCCACGATATCGACCCCAACATCAAGGTGACCACCCACCGGTGCTTCTTTGGCCCGGAGACGCAGGACGATTTCGATTTTACCCAGTACGACTATGTGGTGGACGCTATCGACACCGTTACCGGCAAGCTGGCGCTGGTGATGAAGTGCAAGGAGGCGGGCACCCCCATCATCTGCTCCATGGGCGCAGGCAACAAGATGGACCCCACCCGCTTTGAGGTGACCGACATCTACAAGACCTCGGTCTGTCCGCTGGCCAAGGTGATGCGGATCGAGTGCCGCAAGCGCAAGATCAAGCACCTGAAGGTGGTCTACTCCAAGGAGCCTGCCATGACTCCCATCGAGGACGACTCCATCAGCTGCAAGTATCACTGCATCTGTCCCCCGGGCACCCAGCGCAAGTGCACTGCACGGCGCACCGTGCCGGGCTCCAACGCCTTTGTGCCCTCGGTAGCCGGTCTGATCATCGGCGGCGAGGTCGTCAAAGACCTTGTGGGCTTTGTACCGCTGAAGGGATAAAACAGACCGCAGCTTCCTTGCTGCGTGGAACGATTTGGAATGCGCTCCGCGTTGCTCTGCGCATAAATCAAGGAAAAAATATTTATAATTTCGGAATACCGGAGCGTCTGCGGACGCTCCGGTATTCCATTTTCACAGGTGGGGTCGTGGAGAAAAACGGCAGTTGCAGCGCCGCTTTCTGCGAAAGCGCGGCGCTGCGGGAATACCCCTTCCGTCATCGCCTGCGGCGATGCCACACTCCCCCTTTTGTCGCTACGC
>OLGM01000740.1_pt1 | contig 18264 bp, 20 predicted proteins | sample 1606001 | NCBI WGS metagenome assembly OLGM01 (sample SAMN03283294) | human gut metagenome | biome: human-associated habitat; material: feces | host: Homo sapiens | place: Peru | collected 2012
CCTGCTAGGAAAGACTCCCCCGAGCCGGGGGAGGTGGCGCAAAAGCGCCAGAAGGAGAGCGGCTGTCGAGCGCATGCGAGACTGAGAGGTTCAAAAAATAAAGGAGCAATCATGCCAACAACGACCATCAAAGACCCCGGCGCACACCACACCAGCAGCCGCACCCTGATCCGGCGGTTCCTGCCCTATCTGGCGAACTACAAGAAGGTCCTGTTTCTGGACCTGTTCTGTGCGGCGCTGACCACCCTGTGCGACATCATCCTGCCCAAGATCATGAGCACCATCACCAACTCCGCCATGGGCGTGGGCATCACCCTGACCACCAGCATCGTGCTCAAGCTGGCCGCCATCTATTTCGTGCTCCGCATCATCGACGGTGCAGCGCAGTATTTCATGTCCAGCATCGGCCACATCATGGGCGTCCACATCGAAACAGACATGCGCCGGGACGCCTTTGACCACCTGCTTCTGCTCGACCACACCTATTATAATAACACCAAGGTCGGCACGATCATGGGCCGCATCACCAACGACCTGTTCGACGTGACCGAGTTTGCCCACCACTGTCCGGAAGAATTTTTCATCGCGTTCATCAAAATTCTGGCGTCGTTCCTCATTCTCTGCCGTGCCAGCATCCCGCTGACGCTGGCGGTGTTCGCCTGTGTGCCGCTGATGGGCGTCGTGTCGGTCAAGCTGAACCAGAAGCTCCGCGCCCGCTTCCGCCAGCAGCGCGTCCAGATCGGTGAGCTGAATGCCACCATCGAGGACAGTCTGCTGGGACAGGGCGTCGTGAAGGCGTTTGCCGCCGAGGAGCAGGAGCGCGCCAAATTTGCGCAGGGCAACAAGGATTTTGAGAAGATCAAGACCCTCGGCTATTACGCCATGGCCGCATTCAACACCTCGACCCGCCTGTTCGACGGTCTGATGTATCTGGTCGTCATTCTGGCCGGCGGCCTGTCGCTGGTGTACGGCAAGATCAGCGCGGGCGACCTCGTGGCCTATGTGCTGTACGTCTCCACTCTCATCGCGACCATCCGCCGCATCGTCGAATTTGCCGAGCAGTTCCAGCGCGGCATGACCGGCATCGAGCGCTTTGCCGAGATCATGGACACCCCCGTGCCCATCCACGACGCCGACGATGCCCAGCCGCTGAAGCCGGGTCCCGGCGCGATCCGGTTCGAGGACGTCAGCTTCGAGTACCCGGACGACCACAACAAGGTCCTGCACCACGTCAGCCTTGACATCAAGGCCGGTGAGCGGCTGGCACTGGTCGGCCCGTCCGGCGGCGGCAAGACGACCCTGTGCAACCTCATCCCCCGCTTCTACGATGTGACCGGCGGCCGCATCCTCATCGACGGGCAGGACATCCAGCACGTCACCCTGAAGAGTCTGCGCGAGGACATCGGCATCGTTCAGCAGGACGTGTATCTGTTCAGCGGCTCCGTAGCGGACAACATCGCCTACGGCAAGCCGGGAGCCACCCGCGAAGAAATTATTACGGCGGCGCGTCTGGCGGGCGCAGAGCGCTTTATCTTCGCCCTGAAGGACGGCTTTGATACCTACGTCGGCGAGCGCGGCGTCAAGCTCTCAGGCGGCCAGAAGCAGCGCATTGCCATCGCCCGCGTGTTCCTCAAGAACCCGCCCATCCTCATCCTCGACGAAGCCACCAGCGCCCTTGACAACGAGAGCGAGATCTTGGTCGGCCAGAGCCTTGAAAAGCTGGCCCATGGCCGCACCACGCTGACCATCGCCCACCGCCTGACCACCATCAAGAATTACGACCGCATTCTGGTGCTGGGCGCGGAGGGCATCGTGGAATCCGGCACGCACGACGAGCTGCTGGCAAAACAGGGCGTTTACTACCGCCTGTGGAACCAGCTGCCCGGTGAGGATACCCTTTGATAACTCCTTCCGGCGTCATTGCGGCGGGCAACCCCTGCAAGGTCCTGCGCGAGATCACCGAAGCCGACAGCGTTCCGTTCCGGAAGCGCTGAAATACAAAAAACAAAAGGCGAAGCGGTTGGGTTTTCAACAGCTTCGCCTTTTTTGGTGGAAAAAGTTTCAGTAGCGTTTTTGCATCAGTTTCAGCTTTGTCGAGGATGTCATTCTGAACTTCTGATAAAAGTGCATATGCTGTGCATCGTCCGGACAGACCAGCTCAATCAATTTTGCGCCGCGCTCCTGCACGCGCCGTTCCACTTCCCTCAAAAACGCACTTCCATATCCTTTGTTCTGGTGCTCCCCGAAAATCAAAATCTCGTCGAGAAAATAGAACGAAAAATCATCATATTCCTCGAAAAATCCGATAACAAGCCCCGTCGGGACCTGCTCATCTGTTTCTTGGAGCAGACAGAGCGAATCTTCCATCGTCACCATCTGCCGAATCCTTTTACAGGCTTTTTCATAGGTCCAGCACCCGCCTGAATGCTGGTTGTAGTAGTCCATGTAAAGCTTTGCGACTTTTTCAACATCGGATTTCTTGATCGTGGAATACTTCATTCGTTCAACTCCTTTTGATATCGCCTCAACCGCAAAAGCTCCCATGTCTGCACAGATTCGTGCCGAACATGGGAGCTTTCTTATTTTTCAAAAACGATGCTTATTCACCCACGATCAGACGGACCGCGCCATAAATGCCCGCGTCGTTGCCAAGGCTTGCGGCCTTGATGGGCGTTTCGCGGCAGGAGCGGAACGCAAACTCCTTGTAGTGCTTGACCAGCGGATCGAACAGCACATCGCCGGCGCGGGCCACACCGCCGCCCACGAGGAACATTTCAGGGTCAGTGGTGGAAGCGATGTTGGCCAGTGCCATGCCCAGCGTCTCGGACATCTCTTCGACTTCGCGGGCGGCCAGCGCGTCGCCGGCGCGGGCGGCATCAAAGACATCCTTTGCTGCAAAGTCCTTGCCACGAAGGACACAGTCAACATCGGGGTTCTCGTCCAGCAGCTTCTTCATGCAGCGGACAACGCCGGTGGCGCTGGAATACTGCTCCAAGCAGCCGCGCTTGCCGCAGCCGCAGACCGCCGTTTCGCGCGGATTGACGGTGATGTGGCCGATCTCGCCGCCCGCACCGTTCGTGCCGTCGATGACCTTGCCGTTGACGATGACGCCGCCGCCCACGCCAGTTCCCAGCGTGACCATGACAGCGCTGCGGCAGCCCTTTGCCGTGCCCATCCAGATCTCACCCAGCGCGGCCACGTTGGCGTCGTTGCCGACGAGGACCTTCAGGCCGTCCAGCAGACCGGACAGCTGTGCGGCGACGTTCCGCTCGCCCCAGCCGCCGAGGTTGGCGCAGACGATGGGCACAACGCTGGAATTCTGGACCGGACCCGGCACGCCGATGCCGACGCCCTCGACCTGCTCAGCCGGAATTTCCTTCTCGGCCATCTTGCCGCGGATCGCGTCAGCCAGATTTTCGAGGATGTGTTCCCCGGAATTGGAGGTGTCCGTGGGGACCTCCCACTTTTCCAGCAGCGCGCCGGAGGTGGTGAACAGGCCGACCTTCGCCGTGGTCCCGCCCAGATCGATGCCAAATGCGTATTCTTTCATGATTCATTTACCCCTTTTTTCTAGCGGTTTCCCGCCGTTTTACCTTTGTGATGATTATAACATATTCTCCGGCGGATTGGGAGCGCTTTTCCAGATTTTCTTTGGGTTTTCAGCGCAGGGCGCGGCGGTCGAGCAGCTGGGTCCCCTGATCGGTATGGCTCATCTGGTAGATCCTGCGGTTCGACGCGACCAGATCGCTGATGACAAGGACCATATAGCCCACCAGCACCACGACCAGCAGCGACACCGGGACCATGAACGCATACGGTTTCTTTTTCACGGCTGCTCTCTCCTTATCTCCAAAAACGGAAGGAAGAACCCCTAACATTTCCAGATGACTTCATCTTATCATATTGCAGTAATTTTTGCAATCCGCCCCGCTTCGGCGCACAAAAAACGCGCCCTGCCAGCCGGCAGAGCGCGTTTTATCATGCGATCAGAAACCGAAGATCACTCTTCGTCTGCGTCGTCCGCTTCCTCTTCGTCGTCATCGTCCTCACGCGGCTTGTAGAATACACCGCTCAGGAAGATGCTGACAAAGTACAGCAGGACCATGGGGACTGCCACAAAGCACTGGGACACGATGTCCGGCGGCGTGATGATGGCAGCGATCAGGAAGATCAGGACGATGGCAACGCCGCGTCCCTTCTTCATGATCTCGGGGTTTGCAATGCCCATCTTGGCCAGAATGATGGTGACCAGCGGCATTTCAAACACACAGCCGAAGATGATAAACATGGTCATGCAGAGGTTGATATAGCTCTCGATGCTGATGGAGGCCGTGATGTAGTCCGTGCCTTCCAGCGTCACGAGGAAGTTCAGCATGAACGGCAGGGTGATCTTGTAGGCGAACATCACACCGATGCAGAACAGCACCAGACCAAACACCAGCACCAGTTTGAAGAAGAAGCTCTCGCTCCGCTTCAGGCCGGGTTTTGCAAAGGCGTAGATCTGATACAATGCCACCGGGATGGTCACGAGCACCGCCGCGATCAGCGAAACACGGAAATACTGCATCAGCTTTTCCTGCGGGGCAAGGAACACGAAGGTATAGTTCGCGTTCATCGCCATTGCCGTCAGCAGGTCGATGAGCTTATCCGAGACCGCCAGAAATCCGACGACGCCCACCACGAACACCACCGCGCAGATGATGAGCCGGTTCCGCAGCTCTTTCAGATGGCCGGTCAGCGTCATGCTGCCGTCCTCCGACATGACTTCGGCTTTCTTTTTGCGCTTTACGTTCGTAGCCACGAATTACTCCTCGTCTTCCTTGTCGGTCTTGGTCTCAGACTTGGTCTCGGCCTTCTTGGTCTCGCCGTCATCCTCGACGTCGTCCATGCCTTCCTTGAAGTTCTTCATGGTCTTGCCGAACATCTTGCCCAGCTTCGGCAGGTTCTTGGGTCCAAAGATGACCAGAACGATGATCAGAACGATGATAAGCTCCTGAGGTCCGATTCTCATAATAATAATCTCCTTTTACTCTTGCCGCGCCGCTTCGGCGGGCTGATTTACAATGTATCGTACAACCGCGGGCGCGGGTGCATCTGAATTAGACGTTGGCTTCCTCTGCCGGGGCAGCTTCCTTAGCCTCTTCGGCCGCAGGGGCTTCCGTTGCGGGAGCGGCAGCTGCTTCAGCCTTTTCCTCGGCGGGCTTTTCTTCCGCCTTCACCGGCTCCGCAGGAGTTTCCTCAGCCTTTGCGGGTTCTGCGGGGGCCTCCTCAGCCTTTGCAGGTTCCTCAGCCAGCTCTTCGACCGGCTCGGCTTCCAGCTCGGCGACTTCCTCAGCCTCTTCGGCCTTCTTGGCCTCTTCCTTGCTGGTCTTGCCGATGTTGGTGAAGCTCTTGGTGACATCCTTCATGCTGTCGTCGATGTCCTTCTTCAGGTCGGTCAGGGGAGCGACAGCTTCCTTGATGGGGGCCTGGATCTCGTTCAGCGGCTCCACGACGTTCTTCTGGATCTCCTCCGAAGCAGCGCCGGTGTACTTCTTCAGCTCACGCAGCATCTTGCCCAGCTTGCGCGCATACGCGGGCAGCTTGTCCGGGCCGATGACCACGAACGCCACGATCACGACGAGCATCAATTCTGTAAAACCAATTTTCATAGCGGTCCAATTCCTTTCCTCAAACACAGGCAGTTCATTTTTTAGGTTTGCCGTGCTATACTGTTCTGGGGTCTGGCGCTGTCTGCGCCTTTGCTGCCCTATGTATACCGAATGTCAATGAACTGTTCATGAATTTAATATGAACAGTTTGTGAATAGGTATCGTTTTGGGTCCATTTTCTCAACATATTATAAAATCAACGTGTTATATTACAGAAAGGAAATCAAAATGACCGAACTTTATGCTGCCCGCTTTGCCCGCGTGACCCAAAATCTGGCCGCGCAGGGGCTTTCTCAGATGATCGTCAGCGACCCGCCGACCATCTTCTATCTGACTGGCATCCGCCTGAATCCGGGCGAACGGATGCTGGCGCTGCTGCTCCGCGCCGACGGCGCACACCGCTTTTTCGTCAATGCGCTGTTCGGCCAGCCGGACGCCGGGGTCCCAGTCGAGAACTACTCCGATGGCGAGGACGCCCCCGCCAAGCTTCTGCCGTGGCTGGAACGGGACAAGCCGCTGGGCATCGACAAGAACTGGCCCGCGCGGTTCCTGATCCGCCTGATGGAGCTGAACGCCGCGCCCAGCTACCAGAACGCTTCCGCCGCCTGTGACGACGCCCGCGCCGTCAAGGATGCCGCCGAGCAGGACGCTATGCGGGCTTCCTCCAAGGTCAACGACGACTGCATGGCCGAGTTTGAAGCCCTCATCCGCCCGGGCATCACCGAAAAGGAGATGGCCGACGCCATCAAGGGCATCTATGCCGCCCACGGCTGTTCGGATGTGAGCTTCGAACCCATCTGCGGCTTCGGCCCGCACGCCGCCGACCCCCACCACGACAACGACGACACGCCCCTGACCGCCGGACAGTGCGTGCTCATCGATGTGGGCGGCGTCTACCACAACTATTGCTCGGACATGACCCGCACCTTCTTCACCGGTGAGCCGACTGAAGAAGAGCGCACCGTTTATGAGCTGGTGCGGAAGGCTCAGGCCGCCGCCGAAGCACTGGTCAAACCGGGCGTCCGCCTGTGCGACATCGATGCCGCCGCGCGCGACCTCATCACCGAAGCCGGTTACGGCCCCTACTTCAACCACCGTCTTGGCCACTTCATCGGCTTGGAGGACCACGAAGCCGGCGACGTCTCCGCCGTCAACCAGAACGTGGTCACCCCGGGCATGTGCTTCTCCATCGAACCGGGCATCTACCTGCCCGGAAAGTTCGGCGTCCGCATCGAGGACCTTGTTCTGGTCACCGAGACGGGCTGTGAGGTCCTGAACCACTATCCCCACGAACTGCGGGTCCATTCCCTGTAACCAAAAGAGCGCCGTCGGGCAGGTTTCCTGCTTGACAGCGCTCTTTTTGGTTATTTCACGGGATTGGTCAGCGTGCCGATGCCGTCGATCTCGCACCGGACCACATCACCCGGAATGAGGAACTGCGGCGGGTCCATCCCCATGCCGACGCCCGCCGGGGTCCCGGTGGCGATGATAGTCCCGGCCTTCAGGGTCATGCCCTGCGAAAGCTCCGCGATCACATGGTCGATATCAAAAATTTGCAGCCCTGTGTTGGAATCCTGCCGTTTCTCACCGTTGACGAAGCTCCGGATGCCCAGCTTGGGCGGATAGTCGGCAAATTCATCTGCCGTCACGATGCAGGGGCCGATGGGCGTAAAGCCGTCCAGACTCTTCCCGAAGTACCACTGTTTGTGGGCGGTCTGCACATCCCGCGCGGAGACGTCGTTCAGGATGGTGTAGCCGAACACGAAGTCCTTCGTCTGCCCTGCGGGCACGTCTTTGGCATCCTTTCCGAGGACGACCGCCAGTTCGCATTCGTAGTCCAGCTTTTTCACGAGGTCGGTGTGGGCCTCGATGCAGCCACCGTCCGCCACCGCGCGGGTGACCCGCTTGGAAAAGTAGATGGCGTCCTGATGCTTGGTCGCAAAGGCATCGGCAGAGTATTTTTCCGCCTCATCGGAGTGGGCCATGTAGTTGATGCCCAAGCAGATGACGTCCTGCGCCGGGGCCGGGATGGGGCTTTCCAGCGTGACGGCCTCGATGGGCAGGGCCGGGATGCCCGCAACGGCCAGCGACAGGCCCGCCCTCACCTGCGGCGTCAGAAATGGAATGGCATCCGACAACGTCTCGTAGCTCAATCCCAGCCAGCTCAGCGGCCACACCTGACGGCCATCCTCGGATAAAATCGCCGGGTCCTCGATGCCGTCCGGCAGACGGCAGGTCACAAAACGCATAAGGGACCTCCTTTTTCAGTGCCGATACGCGATAGCGTTCTGGATACGGTCGGCTTCGGCGGGGCCGGCCAGCTGGCGCACCAGCTCGAGGGCAAAGGGGATCGCGCCGCCCAGACCGTAGCTCGTGGTGATGTTCCCATCCACGACGACCTCTTCATCATGAACGACTGCACCGGCCAGCTGATCCTGAAAACCGGCGTGGGCGGTGGCGTTCTTCCCTTCCAGCAGACCCAGCGAAGCCAGAATGCTGGGGGCCGCGCAGATGGCAGCCACCTTTTTGCCCGCCTTGGCAAAGGCGGCGCAGGTATCGGTCACGGTCTTGTTGGCCGCAAGGTTCGGCGTGCCGGGGATGCCGCCCGGAAGGACCACCATGTCCACGTCCGAATAATCCACCTCTTCGGCCAGCGCATCGGCGGTCAGGTGAATTTTATGGCTGCTGACCAGCTCCTTCCGGCCCATGGCCGACGCCACGATGACCTCCACCTTTGCGCGGCGGAGCAGGTCCACCACCAGAAGGGCTTCGCACTCTTCCGTGCCGTCGGCAAAAAATACAACTGCTTTGCTCATAGCGTTTTCCTCCTGAAAAAAGCACACCGCGGGCGGGTGCTTCCCGGCCCCGCGGTGTGCGGTTCGTTTATTCGCTGGGGGCGTCCTCGGCCTTTTCTTCCAGCAGACGGCGCAGAACGCTGTCCTCCTTGCTGATGACCCGGCTCACCCGGCTGATGATGGCGCTGGATGCGCCGATGTTGCCCATGATGCTGGTGTAGCTCTGCTTGCTGACCAGCTTTTCGGCGATGTTGTAGCGCTGCTCCATTGCACTCAGCTCGGCGTAGCTGCACACATCCTGTAAAAAGCGGTAGCATTCTTCCGGCGTTTTCAGCTCCAATAGTGCGGAATACAGGCCGGACTCTCCGGTGGGATGATCTTTTGCCATGGCTTGTTCCTCCCTTGACGTTCTGGTTGGGTCTGGCCCGCAGAGGGGCACTTCAGTACACTACTTTAGTGTAGTACAAACGCACGGAAATTGCAATGGGGAATTTTAGAGCATTTTCTCCATTTCGGTCAGCTGCATGGTGACGCCGCCCACCGGGTTCTCGACCGGCTTCAGGATGCGGTAGCCCCGCGCCTTGAAGAACTGCTGCACCGGCAGACATTTGGTGTGGACCTCGCAGGAGACGCGGCCGCGTCCCTCGCCGCGGGCCAGACGCTCGCAGGACATCACGATGTCCCGGCCGATGGCTTTGCCGCGGTATTCCGGCTTCAGATACAGATGAAGCAGATGCAGGGCGGTGTTCTCCATCTTCCACGCGAAATAGCCGATGAGCTTATCGCCCAGAAAAACGAGGAAATAGTTCACATCGTTGTCGATGTCCTCTTCGATGGCGTCCGCGCTCTGCAGCGTCTCCACCAGCGCGTCCAGCTGCTTGGCCGGGTAGTAGCGTTTGTAGACCTCATGCCACAGTTCGTTGGCAAGGTCGGCGGTCATGTGAATATATTTGGCCTTTGCGACCAGCTTGTAATCCGGTTTCATAATCCTCCTCAGACTCGTACGATATAATCCGCTTTGCGGGGTGCGGCGGGCTTGGGCGCTTCGGCCGGGTAGCCGAGGATACAGTGGCCGACGCCGATATAATCCCCTTCAATGCCCCATTTTTTGAGCAGGGCCTTGCCCTCTTCCGTCTCCAGCTCTTCCTTGGCGCGGTTGATCCAGCAGCTGCCCAGCCCCAGCGAGGCGGCGGCCAGCATCAGGTTCTGCATCACAAGGCTGCCGTCTGCCACGGCGTTGGGGTTGTGGGCATCCGCGATCACCAGCAGAATGGTGGGTGCACCGTACATGGGGTCCTTGTCCGAACCCATCACGGCGGCATTCATCCGGCTCAGCTCGGCACGGGTGGCAGCGTCCTGCACGACCACGATCTTTGCGCTCTGAAGGTTCTTTGCGCTGGGGGCATAGGTCCCGGCCCGCAGAACAGCTTCCAGCTCTTCTTCCGTGATCTGTTCCGGCTTGTAGGCGCGGCAGCTGCGGCGCGTCTCGATGGTTTTTAAGGTTTCGTTGGTCATAGCAGTTCCCTCCCAAAAAATTCTACGCTCATTGTACCATACTGTCGGCAAAAGTGCAAAACAAAAAGGCGGCTGCGCCTTCCGAAAAAAGCGCAGCCGCCTGATTGTCGTTTTCACATTGGAACGAGATGTTTTACAGCGCGGTCTTGATGTTGTGATGAGTGGAGCTGTAACGAACAACTGCTTCCATCAGGGCGAGAGGCCACAGAACGACCTTGCCCAGGATCTCGGCCGGCTTGACGCATACCGTCTCCATGCTGTTGATACCGAACAGAACCACACAAGCGATGCCACAGCCCAGAATGTAATAGTACATAATCAAACCTCCTATATTTTTCTACAGGCAGATGCCTGAAGTTCAAGCTCAGCGGGGCGTTTTTCCGCTCTCCGCATCCTTACTATACCTCAGTTTTTATCTAAAGTCAATACCCGAAATCGTGAAACAAATGAAAGTTCTTCTTGAAGTTTCTTTTACTCATCGAAATAAAGTGTTGAAGTTCGCTTTGCTTTATAAACGTAAAGTTATTGTCCTGAATTGGCCGTGAGCCGGAAACAATTTGTTCATATTTCGGGCTGAAATCCCCCGCAAACAGGCGTTTTGTTTTCCCATCAGATACAGTGCAGGGTGCACAAATCGTCCATGCTGTTTTTGTGCAGAACGCCCTGCAATAACAGCTGTCTCCCGCTCGTTTACAAGTTAAAGAAAGACCTGTCCGATTTTTTGTTTTTTGAAGTGTGAGGGCCATGCCATGAAGAAAAAAATCCGCAAAAATTTTTTTGGATTCCTGCTTTCTGCCCTGCTCGTGCTGACCATTTCTCTTTCCGCCTTTGCCGATATGGGGCCGAAGCCGTCGGTCACCCTCAAGCTCTACTACACCCCGCAGCAGCGCTATGCCGTTACCCTGCTGGGCAGCACGAAGGTCAGCGGACCGTGGGGCGCTGTGCCGGAATACCGGGAACGGATGGGTTCCCGCGAAGCGTGGGAAGCGTTCCGGAACTACGACGCCCCCGAAGGCTACTACTTCCTCGACTATTTTCAGGAATACCCCGGCGATGCCGATGAAGAGTTCGTCTGGGGCTACTATCCGCCCAACAAGTTTTATGTTCTCCTTTATAATCTTGAGACAGGCGAATTTTACCGCAGCGAGGAGCCCGTGGAGCGCTACGCCTTTTCCAGCGAGTGGCAGGTGCTTCTGGACAACGAGGACGGCGGACTGCGGGTCTACCACAACCGGAACGACGCTGATATCTTCTCTCTCTTCGCCGCGCGGGTGCTCATCACGCTGATCTTAGAGCTAACGTGGGGCATCTTCGTCTTTCATCTGAACGGAGCCGCCCAGCGGGATCTGATCGGCAAGGTCAACCTTGCCACCCAGATCGTGCTGAATCTCGGCGTGTGCTACGGCACGCTCCACCTTGGGCCGATGTGGGGCAGCTTCCTTTATCTGTTCCTCGAGGTGTTGGTGTTCATCGCCGAAGCCTGTGCCTACTGCCGCTGGCTTCCTTGGCCGGAAGGCAAAACACCCCACCCGGTGCTCTATGCTCTGACCGCCAATCTGCTTTCTTTTGGCGTGGGCTGGGTGCTGAATGCCCATTGCTCCAACACGCAGGTGCGGCTCATCGGGCTTGGCTGTCTGCTGCTGTGGTACGCCATCCCGCAGCTGGGCCGCAAGCCCGCTCGTTTTGAGCAAAACGTACAAGAAACCGACAAAAAATTGTGATTTTCCATTCTTGTTGCCAGAGAGGAAATGCGCTATAATAAAGGCATCAATCGGCAGAATACCGGAAAGGAGAAACTACATTATGGCAAAAGCATCGCAGGTCGTTTTAATGGAGAATGAATTTTATCTCATCAAAGCCCCGAACGGAAAGGTGTTGGAGATCAAGAACTTCAACACGGAGAACGGCGCTGCGATCCGTCTGTGGGACTACGCCGGTCATCCGTGGCAGCAATGGCAGTTCGTGGATGCGGGCGAAGGACGCTGGCGCATCCAGAATCGTTTTACCGGGAAATTCATCGACCTCGCCCTTGGCGGCGTGGTGGAAGGCACATGGCTGCATCAGTGGAGCCGCACCAGCGGCCTGAGCCAGTGCTGGTCTTTGGAACCCACCCGCAACGGCCGCACCCGCATCCGGAACGTGCTGGCCGATAAGTACATCGACCTCGTGGGCATGAACACCTCCAACGGCGCACAGGCGCAGATCTGGAACTTCGTTTCCGGCGGAAATCAGGAGTGGAATCTCGTCCGCGTGGACCCCAACGCCGCACAGACCGGCGCAAAGGCCGAAGAGGCCCATGACCCGGAGCCGACCCCCTCGCAGCGCAAGCACCAGAACGATCTGGTCCGGAAGCTGAACAACGCGGGCAAGGGCCGCGCTGCACGGAAGTAAAATCACAAAATCAGGGGCTGCCGCTGTGCGGCAGCCCCTTTTTCATTTTAATAGAAGGAGAACTCCTATGGACCCTAAATTTCCCATGCTCAACACGACCCTGTGCTATCTGGAACAGGACGGCAAGTGGCTGATGCTCCACCGCGTGACCAAGAAAAACGACATGAACCACGACAAATGGATCGGCGTCGGCGGAAAATTTGAGCCGTTCGAAAGCCCCGAGGACTGTCTGCTGCGGGAGGTCCGGGAAGAAACGGACCTCACCCTCACCCGCTGGCGCTGCCGGGGCATCGTCACCTTTATTTTAGGCGATCTCACGGAGTACATGTACCTCTACACCGCCGACGCATGGACCGGCGAGCTGGTGCGGGACCCCGCCCGGAACGAGGGCATCCTCGAATGGGTCCCGAAGGATTCCGTAGAGGACCTGCCCATCTGGGAGGGCGACAAAATTTTTCTGCGCCTATTAAAAGAGGACCGCCCGTTTTTCTCCCTCAAACTCGTATACGAGGGGGATACTCTCACGGAAGCGGTCCTCGATGGAAACAAGATTTAATTCAGCTTCAGGTCGCCGTCTTTGATCCAACCCAGCTTGCGCTCGATCTCGCAGAACACGACGCTCAGAACGGCGGGCAGGACGAAGCAGATGAGCAGCATGGCCGCCCAGTCCATCGGGGTGATGGCGGCTTTCGTGCCCGCTGCAATGTCGTTGACCCAGCCGGTATAGACGCCGATCTGACCCACCAGACCGCAAGTGCCCATGCCGGAGGAGACTGCCGCGCCGTTCATCTCAAAGTGGAACAGGCAGGTCGCCAGCGGGCCGGTGATGGCCGAAGCCAGCGTGGGCGCGATCCAGATGCGGGGGTTCTTGATGATGTTGCCCATCTGCAGCATACTGGTTCCCAGACCCTGACTGACCAGGCCGCCGACACCGTTTTCTTTGTAGCTCATGACCGCAAAGCCCACCATCTGGGCACAGCAGCCCGCCACGGCCGCGCCGCCGGCCAGACCGGTCAGACCCAGTGCCGCACAGATGGCCGCCGAGGAGATGGGCAGGGTCAGCGCCACGCCGACGATGACCGACACGAGGATGCCCATGACCAGCGGGGCCTGTTCGGTGGCCCACATAATCAGCGTGCCCACCTGACTTGCCGCCGCGCCGATGGGCGCTGCAATGAGCATCGACAGGCCGACGCCCACAAAGATGGTCACCAGCGGGGTGACCAGAATATCGATCTTCGTCTCCTTGCTGACGGCCTTGCCCAGCTCTGCCGCCACGATGGCGATGATGAGCACAGCCAGAGGGCCGCCCGCGCCGCCCAGCGCATTGGCCGAATAGCCGACCGTGATCAGGCTGAACAGCACCAGCGGCGGGCAATGCAGCGCCCAGCCGATGGCACAGGCCATGGCCGGACCGCTCATCGCGGTGGCATAGCCGCCCAGATCGACCAGCATTTCCAGCCCGGTCTGCTGGCCCAGCGTCTTGATGATCGTGCCGATCAGCAAGCTGGCAAACAGGCCCTGTGCCATCGCGCCCAGCGCCTCGATGAGGTAGCGCTGCGGGGTGATGACGATATCTTTTCGCTTCAAAAAGTCTTTGACATTTGACATGAAATTTTCCGCCTTTCTGTCCCGGCAGTCCCCTGCGCGGGTTCACATGACCATCATCATACCATACACCTGTCAAGACAGCAAGTGCAAGCCGCGATTTTCGGTAAAAAGAACCAAAATTTATTTTACAAGCTGCAATTTTTGCGCGGGTTGATCCGTATTCCTTCTGGAGCGAGGCTCTTTTTTGTCCTGCGCCGTCCTGCCGTTCCGTTGCAAAGAAGATTGACGGGGACCGGGGGTTGGGTGTATACTGGAAGAGTGAAATTAGGATTTTTGATCGTATCCGATTCAACCGGGCGTCAGCGGCCAGCGCAATGGGCCGGCCCGATTCAGTTTGGAGGAAAAAGCAAACGGTATGAAACACAAATTTTCATCTGTTCATCATAATACATCCGAGAAAGGGTCCCGCCGCGGCATTGGACAGGCCGTCGCCGCGCTGGTCATGGCGCTGGCGCTCACACTGGGTGGCGCAGGGACCACCTTCCTGCTGGCTTCCCAGCCCGCAGGTCTGACCGTCGCCCCCGTCACCGTCGATTGGGAGACGAGCGACCAACTCAAACAGACCAAAGAAAAGCCGTCCGCTTCGGCTTCTTCCACCGCAGAAGAGTCCGCCGTCAGCGAGCCTTGCGAGGAAACCGCAGAACCGGCTTCTTCCATCGCAACAGAGCCGGAAGCTCCCGCGTCCAGCGCGGCGGCAGAACCGGTGGCGCAGGAACCCGCCGTCGAACCCGAACCGGCTGTTCCGGAAACCGAAACGCCCGCTGACCCGATGGCCGGTTCTGCCGCTGAGGTAGACCACGAGAACGCGGTGTTCCCCCACTTCCAGCAGGAAACGGAAGAACTGGCCGCTGAGGACCCCCTGAGCGCCCCGGAAGAGGTGGAAGAACCTGTCGAGGAACCCGCTTCCACCGCTTCGGAGAACGGCGAGGACGATCTATCCTCTGCCGAGATCACCGATGTGGACGGGACCATCCTGCTGACGCCAGAAGAAATTCGTGCCGCGCTGGATGCCGGCACGCTGGATGAAAGCAGCGTGGATGCCCAGTGCTTGGACAGCGAGAACGGCTTCCTGAAATGGCTGTGGAACCTGCTCTTTGGCAAAAAAGATGATAGTACGACGCCCGCACCCGAACCGGTCTATTCCGGCTGGCGGACCGTCGGCGACAAGACCTATTACTACGACCAGACCACCAACAAGCCCGTGACCGGCATCCAGAGCATCGACAACAAGCTGTATTACTTTGATGCAAACGGCGTCCAGCAGAAGGCCACCTTCGGCATCGACGTCTCGAAATACCAGTCCAAGATCGATTTTGAACAGGCCAAGAAGGCGGGCGTGGAGTTCGTCATCATCCGCATCGGCTACCGCGGCTACGGCTCCGGCACGCTGGTGCAGGACCCCAAGTTCGAAGAGCATTTTACCAATGCCCGGAACGCTGGTCTGCGGGTCGGCGTCTACTGCTTCAGTCAGGCCGTCAACGAGGACGAGGCCCGCGAGGAAGCGCAGGCTTGCGTCTACGTCCTGAACGGCCGTCAGCTGGATTACCCCATCTACTTTGACACCGAAGCTTCCGGTGCGGGCAATGGCCGCGCCGACGGTTTGGGCGTCGAGGACCGCACCAAGTGCGCGGTCGCGTTCTGCGAAGAGGTCAAGTCGCTGGGCTATCAGCCGGGTGTCTACGCTTCCACCACATGGTTCCGCAAGCGTCTGGACCTGAGCCAGTTGACCAAGTACAACATCTGGAACGCTCATTACAACGTCGCCAGCAGCCCCATCTCCTGCAACATGTGGCAGGGGACCTGCACCGCCCGCATCCCCGGATACAGCGGACAGATCGACGTAAATATCAGCTACATGGGTTGAGCTGTCTGAACCAAAAAGGACGCTGCACAAACGTGCAGCGTCCTTTTGCTTACTAAAAACCCCCTTCCGGAAATTTTCCCGGAAGGGGGTCTGCTTGTTTTTATGGACGTTCCGTCAACCTCAGTTGAACAGATCCTTCAGCTTCTTAAAGAAGCCCTTGCGCTTTTCGTAGTTTTCCTCTTTCAGCGTTCCTTCGAACTTCTTCAGGGCGTCGCGCTGGGCCTTGTTCAGCTTCTTGGGGATCTCGACCTCGCACTTGACGTACATATCACCGCGGCCGCGACCGTTCAGATACTGGATGCCCTTGCCGCGCAGACGGAAGGTCGTACCGCTCTGGGTCCCCTCGGGAACAGTGTACTCCACCTTGCCATCGATGGACGGCACGGTGATGCTGTCACCGAGAACGGCCTGACTGTAGGTGATGGGCACGGTGACCCAGACATCATAGCCGTCGCGCTGGAACACCTCGCTGGGACGGACCGTGACCATCACGATGACATCGCCCGCAGGGCCGCCGTTCGTGCCGGCGTCGCCCATGCCGCGCAGAGCAAAGCTCTGATCGTCGTCGATGCCCATGGGGATGGACACCTCCAGCGTTTTCTTGGTGGCTGTCTTGCCGGAGCCGTGGCAGACCTTGCAGGGGTTCTTGACCAGCTTGCCCTTGCCGCCGCAGCGGGAGCAGGGCTGCTGGGTCTGCATCACGCCGAACGGCGTGCGCTGCTGGCGGATGACATAGCCGCGTCCGCCGCAGTCAGGGCAGGTCTCCGGGCTGGAGCCGACCGCACAGCCGGAGCCGTGGCATTCGGTGCACTCCTGCTGGCGGGTGATGGTGATGTTCTTCTTGCAGCCGTGGACCGCCTCGTCAAACGACAGCGTGATCCGGACCCGGATATCCTGACCCTTGCGGGGGGCGTTGGGGTTGGCCTGACGGGACGAGCCGCCAAAGCCGCCGAAGCCGCCGCCAAAAATATCACCAAAGATGTCGCCCAAGTCCACGCCATCGCCGCCGAAGCCGCCAAAGCCGCCCGCGCCGCCGCCGTTCTGGGCCGCATAGCTGGGGTCCACTCCGGCAAAGCCATACTGATCGTACAGCTGACGCTTCTTCGGGTCCGACAGGACCTCGTTCGCTTCGTTGACTTCCTTGAATTTTTCCTCGGCTTCCTTGTCGCCGGGGTTATAGTCCGGGTGGTACTTCATGGCCAGCTTGCGGTAAGCCTTTTTGATCTCCGCATCCGTTGCGCCCTTCGATACCCCCAGCACTTCGTAGTAATCACGCTTTTCCTGTGCCATATCCCTCTAACCTCGTGAAACCGCAAAGGCCGCTCCGGCAAAACCGGAGCGGCTTTTGCTTATTCCTCAGCGCATGTCCGCCGGTTTGGCCGGACCTGCGCCGTCTGTATCAAACATTAGACTTCCTTGAAGTCAGCATCGACCACGCCGTCGTCATTGGGCTTCTGCTGGTTGTTTGCGCCAGCGTCAGGACCCGGCTGTGCGCCAGCGGCCTGCTGGGCTGCAGCGGCTGCCTGATACATCTTCTCAAAGACGTGGCTCAGAGCATCCTGCTTTGCCTTGATGTCGTCGATGGAGCCGGACTGGACCGCAGTCTTGAGGTCGGCCAGCTTTGCCTCGGCCTCGCTCTTGATGTCAGCGGGCATCTTGTCGCCGTTCTCCTTCAGCATCTTCTCGGTCTGGAACACCATCTGATCTGCGCCGTTGCGGATATCGACCTCTTCACGCTTCTTCTTGTCGTCAGCAGCGAACTGCTCAGCTTCCTTGACAGCCTTATCGATGTCGTCCTTGGACATGTTGGTGGAAGCGGTGATGGTGATGTTCTGCTCCTTGCCAGTGCCCAGATCCTTTGCGCTGACCTTCACGATGCCGTTTGCATCGATATCGAAGGTGACTTCAATCTGAGGAACACCACGGGGAGCCGGAGCGATGCCGTCCAGATGGAAGACACCCAGGCTCTTGTTGTCGCGTGCGAACTCACGCTCGCCCTGCAGGACGTTGATCTCAACAGAGGGCTGATTGTCTGCAGCGGTGGAGAACACCTGACTCTTGTGGGTGGGGATGGTGGTGTTGCGCTCGATGATCTTGGTGCAGACGCCGCCCAGAGTCTCGATGCCGAGGCTCAGCGGAGTGACATCCAGCAGCAGCAGACCCTTGACGTCGCCCTGCAGGACGCCGCCCTGAATGGCAGCACCGACAGCAACGCACTCATCGGGGTTGATGCCCTTGAACGGCTCGCAGTTCAGTTCCTTCTTGACCGCGTCGTAGACAGCGGGGATACGGGTGGAACCACCGACCATCAGGACCTTCTTCAGGTCGGAAGCGCGCAGACCTGCATCCTGCAGAGCCTTGCGGACAGGGGTCATAGTGCGGTCGACCAGATCAGCGGTCAGCTCGTTGAACTTTGCGCGGGTCAGGGTCATATCCA
>OLGM01000742.1_pt1 | contig 18224 bp, 19 predicted proteins | sample 1606001 | NCBI WGS metagenome assembly OLGM01 (sample SAMN03283294) | human gut metagenome | biome: human-associated habitat; material: feces | host: Homo sapiens | place: Peru | collected 2012
CTCAGAAGACTATGCCTCCGAAAACTTGTTGTAGTTGGTTTGTGGCGAGACACTCTCCAGCTCTACAAGTTTTCTATCCAGTTCCTCTTTAGATCTTGCAAACACGATATTCCAAAAGAGCCTATCTTCTGATGCATAATCTTCGGAATCAAAGCAAGGATATAACTCGGCATCATTTCCGACAAAGACTCCATTTTTATCCAATCCCTTAATGGCATATTCAATAGCCTCTTGTATATTCTCAAATTTTACTCCAAGAACATAAAACGAATTTGTATTCTTAATTATCTTCATATCAGTTGACTTTGTTGTATTTAACATGAAGGTTCCATACAATAACAGTTTTTATAATCAGAAATAATACCAAGTACCACCATATTGAACCTTATTAGAGTAACCACCCTTATTTGTTTCTTCTGCAGGAATTTTCATACCATCAAAATCCACCCAATTACGTTCTCTATCATCTTCAAGATTCTTATATACGCCCACTTTGCCATAGCAATTCCATTCACCATTTTGCAGATAGAATACATCCGTATCATATTTGTGTAACCACCCGTCACTTTCACTTGCATCAGAAATATCTTGAAGTATTTCTTCTGAGTTTCTTGTATCCTCATAATAACGACTTTTAGGACCATTTGATTCACAAGAGCAGAGTATTGAGCATAAGACAAATGCTTTAAATAAAATCTTCTTCATCATTTTACAGTTTAAAGTTTTACTATCTAATAGACTTAATGAGTTAACTATTTAATCACATACCAATTTCCATTATATCCGAAACGGCTTTTACCCTGTATACATATCCAAGTATTGGAAAAAAATATGTATTTTTGGCCACCGTGCAAATATATAGAATAAGTACCTTTATTATAACCATTCTCAGTATATACTGTTACAGAGTATGATGTACGGGTATATGTCCCATTGTTGGCAGTTCCTTGGAAATTAACATTTCTACCACAAGGATTATAGTTGGGATTAGGAATTGTTGCTACAAAATATCCACGACCACCACAAGATGGGCAATAAACAGGACCATAATACGATGTGACAGCTCCGTAACCCATGCATTGAGGGCATGCACGTTTTACATTGATATACTGCTGCGCGTTAACACCTGCCACAAAGACAAAAAACATAACCAGGATAATTGCTATTCTTTTCATACCTCAATACCCTAAATCCGTGTCGGGCACAACTTCTAAATTTGTTATTTGTCTGTTTATGAGATATAGAGTATAGAAGTAACCATTTGCTATCAGAAAATATTTAAATACACTTGTACTTTGTACTTGATCACTATCAGTCCAACATCACAAATGCAGCCCAATAATATGGATCAGGATGCTTCTTGCGAATGATTTCTTTGGTCTGTTCAAATGCCTTGCGCTTGTTCCAGTTATTAGCCTTATCAGTAAGCTGTTCATAGAAAGCAACCATAAATTCAGAAGTCACTTTATCATCAACATTCCACAGCGACATGATGATGGTAACAACACCAGCTTTTTTGAAGGCACGCTGCAAACCAAACACCCCTTCAGCAGTCACTTTACCTTGTCCTGTCTTACATGCGGAAAGAACCAACAAGTCAGTTCCTTTGAAATCAAGATTTGCAATGTCTTTAGCTGTCAGCACACCACCAAGCACACCATCTACATTCTTCTTGCCTAACCAAGCAGCATTGCCTCCAGCAAACACCAATCCAGATAAAGACATCGCATCAGTATAACCACTAAGAAAATCCTTGTCTTTCGCCTCATCCGGAGTATAATAGAAACCATGTGTAGCTATATGCACAATAGATGGAGACTTGCCATTTAAAGCCACAAAAGACTCAGCATTTCCCTTTGAACCTAAGTAAGCTTTAACACTAAACCCGTTATCCACCAGAGTTTTTTCAATCTTCTTGACTTCATCTTTCGTATTGCGCAAGTCCTTAAATCCAGATTCACCATATTCAGAACGCACTAACCCAGCCAAATCTGATTTTTCATACACCTTACTCTCCTCTTCCATCTTTTGAGAATCCAAACTATATTGCAGTCCTCCATAAAGCGTAGCAGTTCTATTGATTTTGCTAGAATGATGAGCATTCACGATTTCCCTTGCAGAAGTCAGTCTTACAAAATCATAATGCTGCCCTAATGTCGTTCCATCAGAAAGAGGAAGAGCTTCCAATGCGATGCCGTGCATGACGCCTGATGGAATATAATACACAGTACTTCCTTTAGCAATACTTGCTTCCATTGGTTTCCAGATTAATTTTGAAGCCCTATCCTGTAACTGCTCATAATTATAGAGAGTAAAGTTTTGCATACCATCCAATAGAGAATCCAGCTGCTGTTGGTCAAAACACTTCACCAAAAGAGGATGGCTTTTATCTTTATCATAAATATATGCAGCATACTGACGTACAGAATCTTCCGTTTGATAATCAGAGAAATCTACCACAACTTCATGATCAGCCAGACTATTTCTAACCTTTTCATAGTTTATGTCAAGGTATGTCTCATATTCGTTGTAACTTTGGCACTTGTGGCTTAACTGTTGTTCCAACTCTCTTTGTTGTATCGTCAAACTGTCTATTTCGAGCTTATTATATTCATAGTTGTTTCTCAAAACCAGAAGTCTATTGTTTACAGCCAAGAGATTGCGATAGTTGGCAATGTCATCATCAGTTCCTTCCTTTCGGATGATATCGACAACCGACTTCTCGGTTTCAAGCAATAATGCCTTAGAGAACAACAAGGCATTATAACAGGTTTCAGTTAATTCACTATCGAAGTTTCCGCATTTTACGGCAAAAGCTGCCATCCCACTAAGGTTATTCAGCGTTTCCATCCAGAACTGTTCTCTTTGCGAAGGAGTCGAATATCGCCAGAGTTGTTTCATATTAACAAGCAAGCAATTCATGGACATACGAAACAGACTATCTGCCTCGTTTATATTTCCGCGAGCACCTTCAATATTGGCCAATGTGAAGAGCGCCTGACAATAAGTACCAGAAGTCTCTCCATATTTATTCCTGCTCGTCTCTACATATTCACTAAAAGACGCATAAGCATCATCATAACGCTTAAGCATGAAATAGGCTTCAGACTTGTTCAGCAAACTTGCGAATTTGGAAGGCGAATCTTCCGTTCTCTTATCATAGAGTGTTTTGTATGCTTTATCAAAACACGCTATTGCTTTTTCATATTTCTTAAAAGTGCGATAGCAGCATCCTTTTACATTATAAAAGTTAGCTATCACTTCCTGGTCTTGATAGGAATGACCAACACCACGTTCCAAACTGTCCAAACACGCAAAGGCTCTCGTACTGTCATTGCCCAGGGCATAGAGTGTACACAGCTTACTGTATGCCTGGTATTGCTGGTCACTATTCCTGCCTTTCAAAATTTTAGTTTGCTCAATATAGTGCTTTGCAGCACTGATAGCATCTTTATATTGCCTTTGCTGCTGTTTCAGATTCATCATACTACTATAGTAATTGAGTTTTGCCTGTTCTCGATCAGAGAAAGGCAAATCCTGCATCACATCCCAACATTGCAGCAATTGCGTCTCGACCATGGCAAACTCTTTCCGTGCCAAATATTCATTTGACCAATATAGATGATACACCGTCTTCAGCTTGGCTGAATTGGACACATGATACAGAGAGTCCAACGCTTTCAGATATTGATTATACCCAATTATATCACCTACAGTTCTATATAATGCAAGTAAGTCAACCATAACTTTGGATTGAGCGAATTCCTCGTTGGCATCCTTTGCCATTTGCAAAGCATCCTGATAGTGCTGATTGGCTTTTTTCCATTCCCCCAATCTAGCTTTCAAGGCTCCCATAGCTTCAGTTGCCTGTATCAGAAAGCCTACATCTCCAAGTTCTCGATAGCCCTTTTGTGCTTTTTCCAGATGTTCATAAGCAATATCAAATTTACCTGCATAAATATCCAAGGTACCTTGAGCCATCCAATAATGAGGACTACCGAATCTATATGGATTTGTCTGTGCCCATATACAAGAGATAGATAAAAGCCAAATAAAAAGGGCAGATATATAACGTTTATGGTTCATCATCCTATCTTTATTTTATTTATGTAATGAACTTATCGTATCGGTAGATATTGAGTCGGTATTAATACTATCTGCCGGTGCAGTCATTTCAAACACATCATTTTCATCGCCACGCACATTGTCATGAGAAGATGTTTCCACCAACAACGGATTGATGGCAAAGAAGCCAACCACCAATATTGCAGCAATGCTCGAAATCCAAAGCCAACTCTTTCTGTTACTGCGTTTCATTTCCTTTTGAAACTCAGTCATGGCTTTCAGCTTCTCTCCACGGCTCACCATCGCCTGTTTCACATTCTTCGTAAACTCATATTGCTCCTTTTTCTCAGCATCCTCTTCTATCTCTTTCAGAAACTGTGCCTTATCTTCCTCCGACATGGCATCACCATGAAGCAAGTATTCATCTATTCTATCTTGAAAATTATTGTCCATACCTATCTGCCGTTTTATGAGTTCAAATAATTGCAATAAATGTTTTTTGCCGAAGTGCGCAATGATTCCATACACTTATGCTTTTTGGTTTTGAGCGCATTCTTGGAGCCTATTGTCGGTATCTCAAACAGGATAGTATCCAAGTCCTTCTCTTCATAGTAGAACTTGCTCAAAATCTCGCAGCACCGCTCCGACATGTGCGATATGACATCGGCAATAATGTCGAGCATCTTGTTGTCCTCCGAATCATATAGCATATTGATGTATTGCTGGGCATCAAATCCTTCTTCCTTTATCTTTCGTCCCATTTCTGTTTCTGGGTCAGCATAGGTTGGATATTCTCTTACCCATTCCAGATACTTGATGCGTGCGATACCCATAAAATAAGTAAGGATGCTGCCACTCAGCGGTTCATTGTTCTTGCCCATCACCCTACCATCGCTCACATAAATCTTTCTACGTTCTATGTTTTCCCACATTGCAATGAATGTGTTTTGGAATATCTCCGTGGCAGCATTCTCATAAGCGAAGAACACGCCACGGTAGTTTGCCCAAAAGTACTTCGAGCAATAAGCATACAGTTCCGACTGTATCTTTCTATTCTTATCGTACATTCCAGCAACAAGCCGAGCTTCCTTCTCTTGTTGTGGTGTACGCATTTGTATTGACTTTGCCATTTTATCTACTCAGTATGTCTGTTATATTGTATTTATTGATGTCTTCACCTGTCATTTCAGGCTGTTGTGGTCTGCTACTAGTATTTCGATTTACGAACTTTCTGATTCGTTTCATAAACTCACCATTGCTTACCTTGTCGCTATTCTTCAATTCCGTCCACAAGGCGTATGTCAATTTGCCGACAGCAGGACTTTTCATTTCGACATTCACTTGGTCGCTTCTGCAAGCACTGATGGTGATCCATCGTTCCGCCAATGTCTTTGCCTTAGTATTAATGATATTCTCTTTGCCATTGTCACCCATAAAAAACGATTTAATCGCCTCAAAGGTTTCATATAAGCCGCGAGCATTTTGGCTGTCAACCACCAACGTATCTTCCACACCTCGTACTATTTCATCATCTTCTCCACGAGTGCCATCACCACTATGGCAAGCGTCTATTACCACCAATAGCTTTCCTTTCGCTCCGATTTTATTACGGATAGCATTGAGATAAACATTTAATTCATCGTCCGTCAAATGCTTTTCACCATGATAAGTTGCGCTTGCTTTTCGACAGGCGTCATAAGGAATCCAGCACTCATCCAGTCCGTCTTTCTCGTCGTTATGTACATCCGTCATCTGCTGTCCATGTCCAGAGTAGTGGACATACACCACATCTCCTTGCTTACAAGATGCTGTCATTTTCTTGAATGCCCCGACAATGCCAACTTTCGTTGCCTGTCGATTCACCAATGTCATAACAGATTTGAAACCTGCTTTTTTCAGCATCGCTTGCACAAGCGACACATCCTTGTCGCCATTGATTTTATTCCAAGCTTTATCCTGTTGTTCTCCTAACCCTATAACCAAAGCTCTCTTTGTCTGTGCGGTAACAGACAAAGAGAGCAATAGGAGAATATATGTAATGAATCTTATTTTCATTCTGTATTCATAAGTATATATAGGTTAGTTTTCACTAATATCTCATTTAATATTTTTCTTTAAAACCATTTACATTCATTTTCAATCATTACAATTTTGAATGAAGAGTGTAAACCTAACTTGTAGGCAGAAGTACAAATTACAATATTACTAATTAAATTTTCCATATCAGTCATAGGAATCTTTAATATTTGTAATATCCTTTTAAATTCTTCATTGTTGATAGTTTGTTTTGCATCTAAAAAATCTCATGGTTCTACTATAAGTCCACCTTGCATTATATGTTCTTCTATTGTATAATTCTTAAAATTCGAAGAGCACTTCGCAGTTACAACATGGTTACCTATAGAAATGTTCTCAACATTATAAGAAACAGAATATTTGTTAGCCTTGTCAGAACTTTCAGCGACTTTAGTGCCATCAATAAAATACGAAACGGACTTTATAACATCTTTTCCATTTATTGTAGTCGAAGAACTTATGCCAACTGAAACATTCTCAGAAGAGAAACCTCCTTCTCCTATGCTGAAAGTTACATTCTCATTCTGTTTTACTGTAGAAGGATTAACAACAACCTTACCATAAAACGTAGTAGTCCCTTTGACATTGTCGTCATCACTACAGCTTGCTACAAGGAACAGACCACAAATAATTGCAAACAGTGCAAATAAACACTTTTTCATACTTCCATCCCTGGTTCGTGTCGGGCGCAACTTCTAAATTAATTGTTTGTTTACATTTGGACATATTGAGTTTAAAAGAAATCGTCAATTTGTGTTAACAGACGTTTGGTGCTAACCATATCATTTTTCTATATCATAGAAATCAGACATATAGCATTCTCGTACTTTTTTCCATTCCCGCATATATTTATCAGAAATGAACATTCTAATGTTGTTATCAACAGCATATCCACCATCGTCTACGTTGTCTATAATAGCCTCATGTGGCAAGAATTCATGCTGTGATTCGTCCTTCACAATATTGTATCTTTCAAATCCGTACATTAAATAATCTCCATAACATCTGATAACACATTCGTCTACAGAAGATATACATGTTGCATCTTCACGATTATAATACTCTGCGCTTTTATAATAACATTCCCACTTTTTCCCTTGCAACTGTTTGCATTCCCCATTATGGTCTATGTACATGTCAAATATGTATAAATATTTTTTATTCTTTGCAACAAATGACCCATAGTTGCCAATGGGATTGTCTTCTTCATGGAAACGTACATCGACAAATTTATCATCATAATACAGATTCGAAAATCTGACTGGTACAATCTCTTTTCCTGTTTTGTCACACACTCCATATAATCCTTTTCGATAAACTTCATAATAGAATCTGTTATTATCGTTGTTTAGACATTCTTTAGAAAATTGTTCATAATGACGGCTAATTGGTATAAAAACAGTCCCATTTTTTTGTAAGATTTCCACGGAATTATTCTTCTTTGCATAAAAAAAGTTGATATCATCATCAAAAAACAATTCATCATATTTTGCATTTATAATAACTTGCTTGTTTTCACCTAATACGCCAACCATATCATTTATTTTATAGCGATACCATGTAAAATTGGCCTTATCCTCTGTAACTTTTTCTATTTCGTCATAAATGACACTATCACAAGTTGTGCTTTTTCCAATAGAGGGTACTGTATATTCACCATCACTTTTGGAAATATTTACAAAATAAATAACAATACTTATTAAAAGCAAAGCAAGCATATAAATCACCTTTGGACAAGATGATTTGCTTTTAAGTTTGTTACCACAACAACGGCAAAACTTGGCATCATCCGAGTTAATAGTCTTACAATGTTTACAAATCATGATGTGTTATTAACAGTCTGTATTCATAAAATCCTGAATATCGCCTTCTATTTGATGAGCTTGATTCTGCCACATTGTTGCAGAAATATACATACCATCATCCATACACTGTTGTGCATGTTCTTGAGCAAAATCTAGATTTTCTTGCATTTTATCCAAGGTATTCAAATGATTTTGCAAGTCTGAGATTTCTGTCCCTGTATCAAAAGCGGCTGTTGTATCCATCCAACTCATATCATTCAAACCAATATAATTGAATGAAAATGGATCTATGTTGTTACTTACTACAGGCATTGTTAAATTTGGATCAAATGCTGGTAAGCCCCATTGTGCAATTGCATTGTCAAAAGGAATGTCCATCTGAGGATAACTTTGGAACATATCATAGAGTTGTGCTCCTTGAGTCGGGTAATCTATTTGGTGGCTATAATCTTGAAATTGTGTAAATGTATCATAATCAACATTTGCTACCTCCGCAAGATGTCCCTCATCCAAACCATTAGCTACCATTTGCTCTGTTTGCTGTGGTGCAGCAACATCTGTTGACACCATAAAACAATTGGAGTCTGCCCAAGCATCCATAAACAGATTTAGGGGATAAGGCTTGGCACACTCACCAGTACCAGGATCTGTCAGCATAACCATAGGTTTGTTCGGGTCTGACATATCTATACCTGCCACAATAAGAGCATGATCAGGAGTATTACCCATAAAAATATCTTTCAACCAATCTAAGATGCTGTTGTTCCAAAGTTCACCACTATCTACACCAACAATAACTTTATGACCTTGTGCCAATTCGTTTGCTAGGTCATAAACATTGGCATTTTCTCTTTGGGAACATGGAATACCAGAATCAACAAGAAGTTTACCAACATCTTGTGGGCTTGTTCCTGTTCCATCACCTGTATACCAACCGTGTTCTATTGAATATGCGACACATTGGTCCTCTGTTATAGGGATTCCAAAATCATTCATTATCAACTGTTGCGACTTTATAGCGCAAGTATCAGGATAAGTTTGTTGATATGGATTTGTAAAATCCCCTACGCTGCTTATCAAATTAACATCTGCCATAATTTTTAAATTTAAGATTGTTACTCTAAACTTTTGATTATTGCTATATTTCTCTTCTCCATATTTGTCAAATCATTATACACATTATCATTCAATGGAGTATACCAACTATACTTTGTGAAAAAATCAGCTAATTCAGGATCTTTGAAAATATAACCATGCTTGGCAAAAATAGCATTTCGTAAGATTCTCAAGTCAGCAGAAGAGAACTTTTGTAGTTCTGTTCTATTTAGTTCATCTTGCGTCCAAGATAAATCTTTTAAATAATCTTCAAGATTAACATTTTCATCCTTGTCAAGACTGGATGCTTCTATTTTAGCTTCTGTATCAAATTCTGAATCTTTTACGATATCACTTGATACAGAGGATGCTTCTTGGTCCGCTAATGGAAGAACAGTCTGTTGTGTAACACCGAATGAGATTATACAAACAACTATGAAAGCACTGACAATTACAAGCAACAAAATGTATTTTAAATAACTACTACCTGCTTTAAATCTATTTCCACATTTTCTGCAGAACTTTGCATCATCTGCATTTGGAGTACCACATTTTTCACAATATCTCATTTTATTTGTTTTACTGGTTTATGAAAATAAATGGAATCTATCTTCTCATACTCATATAGAAGTTTCTGTTTGAGAATCACAGTATCACTATCACTTGTTTGACTGCAAACAGATTTTATCATTTGGGAAGTCTTATTTCTATATCCACACCATAATCTCTCTTTTTCCTTTGTAATTTTATCTAATCGTTTGAAGGCAAAAAATGCAGTAATTCCACAAAGTAAGAGTGCTAGTACAAAACCTACAGAGACACACAAAAAGAAACGTTTTATATCTTTAGACTGATATCTGCTTTCATTGTATACAGATTCTTTAAACGAATCATCTATCTTCTGTGAGCCATCTACATCTGACTCAAAATTATCAGAAGTGCCTCCCTGCAAAACATTCGTTCCTGTACAACGAGTCGTTTCTGGCTCTTTATGCAAATCAGCGATAATAACAGAATAGTTATCATGAGACTTCTCACCACAAACAGAATCTATCATACTCAAAGCCTCATCAACATTACGATTTACAAGAATAGCTGCCAATTCATCATCACGAAGTGCGTCTACAATACCATCCGTACACAGTAGCAACCTGTCTTTATTATTTACATCAAGTCTGTCAATATCGATTTTAACATCCATTTTACCTGCCATCACACTACGTGTCAGTATGTTTTTATACTGACTTGTAAATGCCTCTTCTTCTGTCAAAATTTCAGCTTCAACCGCTTCTGCAACCTTAGAATGATCTTTGGTGCGGAATTTCTTTATGCAATTTTCATCAAACAAGTAGCAACGACTATCGCCAACATGACCTACCAATACATTATTATTATTAATAACAGCAACAACAAGGGTTGTTCCCATCTTTTTGCTGTCATTATATGTATCAACATTGTTTAATGTGATTAAAGCATTATCTAAAGCATATTGCAAATCATCAGCAGAAAATTCCTTAGATGAATGAGCCAATGTTTCAAACACGCTTTCCGCAACAATTTTACTTGCCACTTCTCCATGTCCATGTCCACCCATTCCATCGCACAAGACTATTACTCTCGTTTGTGTTGGTAGAATGAAATCAGTACTATAAATTATATAGTCCTCATTGTTTTCTCTAATCCCCTTTTTGGAAAACCCATTAATGTCTGAAATACTTATCATAAGCAAATTACGTTAGAAATTATGATATGCAGACAATGTCTTGCGAACCGCAATTTGAACAAAAACGAGTTAGGTTGTCTGCAAATTCTTCTCGAATAACTTTACCACATTTTTTGCATTTCCACATTTTGGTCATTGGCTTCTCTACCTTTTTCTCTTTTTGAAATCCCCCACAAAATGAACAAAATTCAACATTGTTACTAATCAACTTGCCACAATGAATGCAATGCTTTTGAACCGGGCGATGGAAAACAGTCAAAGCATCCCTCAATTCAGCACAAGACTGGAAACGCTTCTTCGGATTGTCTATAGTACATCTTTCCACAATAGAAGCAAAAAGAGGGGATGCTATTTCCACAGACGGATCAGTAGTTCCTGTACATAAGAAATGGAGCGTTTTTCCTAATGAATAAATATCAGAATAAAAACCGAGCTTGCCACCGACCTGCTGCTCTGGTGACGCATAAGCCATAGTGCCCTTGAACGTAGATTCACCTGTTTCTGTAACAAGCGTCAACTTCTCTGCGCCATCAATAATTTGAGCATTGTCACCTACAACACGAGCGATGCCGAAATCTATAATTTTAACATAGCCATCGAAGGTGCGAAATAGATTGCTCGGTTTTATATCCAGATGGAGGACATTATGCTTGTGCGCATATTCTAAGCCGTCAAGTGTCTGCAACAATACCTTTTTAACTGTGTCATCCCCCATTCCTTTTTTAGCCTTTTGTTTGACATATCTCTCAAGATCAAGTCCGTTTAGCCATTCCATTTCCAATACGGTGAATGCCTTTCCTGTATCATCTGTATGCGAAAACGCATCCAAAATGCGTATTATGTTAGGATGGTTCAGTTTTGACTGCAATTGAATCTCTTTAATGAACTGCTGACAAAGTCGCGGTGAGTTTTCTGCCTTGTCAGGACGTACAAACTTAAACGCCCTTTCAAAGCCATTGGCATTTACACCTTTATAGACTAATGCCATTCCTCCTTTAAAAGGAGGTTCCTGCAATATATAACCGTTGATTTTCATATCTTTTTATTTTCGTTTGAATATTAATTTTGTTTTTCCTGCTACAATAAACCAACCATCTTGCAGCATTAGGCTCTTCTTTGTAAGCGGATAAGACTGTAAATCCAACACATCAAGGTTGTTGACAATTGTCGGTTTTGTCTCGCTGAAAGTAGTCAGATTATAATTACAATGCTGATTTGCATCTCTTGTCACTGTTATGGTAAAGTGCTTCCTACTCATATAAGCGTCATTAAAAGAAAAATCTGCACAAGAATCTCTTCCAAAAGTATTTTCACCTTCTTTCAACTGTAACACCTTCCCTTCTACTTGCAATATTCCTATTGGCTCTGGAGGAGGGGGAGGGGGAAGTATCTTCGAAGAGATTCCTCCTAAGCATGTCGCAAAGCGATGATTATATTCACCATGTACACCAACAGCATTACATACGATTTTTACATTGGGGGCGTTATGTGATATCAAATGATTCTTCAACATTTCTGATATGCACGGTATTGCCGTTGAGCCACCAACAAACAGAATTTGGTTTATGTTATTCCAAGTTTTATTAGTGGTATGCAACAAAGAATCGCACGCATCTAACGTAAGTTGCACCTTGTCCCTAATCAATCCATTGAATGTATTTCTATCAATCCGCACATACTCTCCATTTGAAAACATCTGAGCAGTATCTTCCTTTATTGACAAGATTTCCTTAAGTCGCTTGCATGCTGCATAATCCTCAAGTTTTCGGGTCCTGTCAAGAGGTTTTCCTTTTTCCTTTTCCGATATAGAAATGTGTTTGTACAATGCACTATCAAAAAATTGTCCACCACATTTTATTCCGCCTTCATGTCCAAGAATATTCGACGACTTGCCATCAGCCACATCTAGGATAGTAGCATCAAATGTGCCGCCGCCTAAATCATATATCAAGGATATGCCTGTCCCTTTTCTATCCATTACATAGGAATAATGCAAAGCCGCAGCATAAGGCTCCGTAAGGAATTCTACTTTCTCAAAGCCTGTCCGGAACGCAGCCTGTCGCATTACGTCCTTGCGAGGGTCTTCTTCTGTATATAATGCTGGAACCGTCAGAATTACAGCATTGACTAATTCGCCATTATTCTCCGTCTTTGCACATTCTTTCAAGAAAGAGAATATCGACTTTACGATATCCACATATTGGACTCCATACAAATCCAGTTTTTCATTTATCTGAAGCTTGAACTCTTGTTTGAATGATTCCGCCATGCTCTGTCGGAAAGGCTCTGCCTCTTGACATACCAATATCTCCGACTGCGGCATTACGCATGCTATCGTTGGGAAATATGGAGAGTTTCCATATTGTACAACGTGTGGTTTGCCGTCAACTTCTATGGCCGCTGCAGAATTGCACGTTCCAAAATCTATGCAAACCCACCTGTATTTATTTAAGTTCTTTTCCATAGATGTCAATTATACAGTTCCGCCCATCGATGACAGCATTCAGATACTTATTCTTTTCTCTCCATGACAAGAAGTCATATCTTGCTGGAAGAAATACGGAATAATGGGCGACATCTAATATACCAAACATATTGTCTTTTACGAAAAATACAAACTTGGGAGTCTTTCTTCTTCTAAAGATTCCCCAATAAGAATATTTTTGGCAATAGTCTGCAATTTCATTTAACAGTGTAGTCTTTTTGGGGAACTTAGCATAATTACAAAATATTTTAGTTGCGATGTATAAGCCAAACAAACAAGAAACAAGCCAAGACAATAGCACAAATAAGCATTCTCTATAAGACCCTACAGAATTATCAGTAGTCATACCATACAAATCGAGATGAAGGGGATCACTATATGTATCACATCCCCAATAAAAGCTATAGCTACAATTCCACTTAAATAACGCTATGAAGCAATAAATAATTTGTATCAACACCATAAACATGGCAATTCTAAATACACATTTTACAAACATACCCACTTTTGGCTTCTTCCAATCAAACATATTCGTAGGTATAAAATTTAATTCTGGATAAATATCCATTATATTTTTCACATCTACCAAACTTGTTCCGCAATATCTACAAAACTTTACACCTGTTTGATTCTCCGTTCCACACTTTCTACATTTCATATTCATTTCCTTTTACATCAATAAGAATTGCTCTACCATCTATTACAGCCTTCAACATCTGCTCATATTCTTCCCATGATAGACTTTCATATTTTGGATTTAAAACCATCTTAACTCGCTTCGTGTCAAACAGACCGAACTTATGGTTATTTTTATCGCCTCTTGCAAAGATAGCATATCTTTTATCATATTGATTTCTTTCTATAAAATCACTATCCAACAATTCTTTTCTTCTTTTCCGAAGATGATTGCGAAAGCAAAATTTTGAAAAGTACCTTAAATAAAAAAACAAAAATACAGAACCGACTAACACACATGATATAATATCAAAAATTGCCAATATTGTATTAGCACCACCATCAAATATAACATTAGAAATAAAACCTAACAAACCGATTAGACATGGAATCCATAATGCATAACAGAAGATTTGTCCAAAAATACTATTCTTAATTTTAAAATCACGTACAGGTATAAAGCCTATTCGTTTCCACCACGACATTGATGTAAATTCAAAACCGCACTTACGACAATATTTTGCATCATCATCATTTGCACACTGGCACTTGCTACACTTTTTCATAGTTCTTATTGATTAAACAAAAAAGCTTTAGCTTGATTGTATTGGTAATTCAATGTTTGTATGTTACTTCTCAGACGAGAATATGACTTCAGCATAACGTTCATCCATTCACGTTCTTCAGGGTCAGGCTCCAACGCTATATTCTTACGCCAATATTTCAAGCGTTCATCCGCTTTAGTCAACAACTCAGTAGGCGGCGAACCTACAAGCATGGACAAACGTTCTGGAGCTGATGCGCCTTTCTCTCCACATAAGCTCAAGAACTCTTCCTTCACATCGTCGTCCAACAGCAACACATTATTATATATGCGGTTCAGCATCTCGTATTCTTGATGTTCACATACCAAGGAATTAAACAAGTTTGTTAAATGCTGCTGAACATTTGAAAGAATATGTAACGTTGAAGCATCCTTCGTTTGGATTTTACACGACTTGATAGTCAGAGTAATATTCTGATAAACGCTCTCCAATTTGATAAGTTTGGCCCGCATACCAAAATGACCATACAAAACTTTCTGAAAATCCGTAGCTCCACTTTCTTTAGCAAGTATTTCCTTCGCTTCTTGCAATGTGCAATCAGGTTTCTGCTTTAAGTATTTCCCTAAGACATAAGCACCATATAATCCTATAGAATCTACTATTCTTTTTCTTCCTTCAACAGATATGGACACATCGGGATTAACGCCAACAAATCTTGCCACGGATTTTAAAAGATTCTTTATCACATTATCATCATGAGACATAATTGACTTCAAATCTTCCAGCACACATTCATCCAAAGAATTTGAAGCCAAAAACAGCAATGCAGATATAGGATAAATATCAAACAAACTTTTACTCAGCATCGTATTCTTCACTTTAAGATTCTGAGTCATTCTTTGCCCAATTTCCATGGCTGTTCTTTTCCGTTCGAAATCCTCTTGCCATAGAACATCTATTTTTGCCAAAACGCCAACGGCATTCAAAGGTGTAAAACTGCTTTCTGCATTATACTGCCTCACGATGTCGAGGACATTTTCTGAAACAGAATGTGTAAAGAGCATTATCACAGCATCAGGATGTACCTTGCGAATAAAATCAAGAGTATTCTGTGAGTCTTTCCCCCTCAAAGCATCAAGTCCTGGCGTGTCGATGATATTTATATCTTTCAATATCTCAGCATCATCAAAAATCTCCACGTAACTTATATTGTCTATTTCTGACGAACTGCTGTCTGTTGTCCATTTTTCAAACTCATCGCGGTTCTTTTTCTCAACAGAAGTGCCATCCTTATGATGAATTATGATATCTGATGACGAATCACCATATTTCAACCAACCTACATTATACGTCACCTCTTTCTGACCTGTAGCCATAATCTCTTTTTTGCCAAGAATGGCATTTACCAATGTTGATTTAGATGAGCTTATCTTTCCGAGTATGGCAAGTTGCATCGGTTCATTCAGTTTAGCCACAGATTTCTTGAACACATCTGCCAAAGCAGGTAGGGACTTTTCCGGCATCATTTGCATAATGTCTTTTAGTCCTTGCTCTATTTGTTGAATGTCGTATAACATTTTCTTGCAATCTATATCTTACAGAGATTTTCTTTAGCCAATTTTAATGGGCGTATTTGATTCTCAAGCATATTTTTCTTGTTAACAGAAATGTTTATCTGCTTTTTCATCTCTGTCAATTCTCCAATCGTCTGCTTCAAACAGTCCTTATATTCATTAGCACGTTCTCCCAAAGCCTTAAACCATTCTCTTTGAAATTCGCTGAATCTACTTTCCACATAGGTGCGCAAATTCTGCTTCTCTGTTTCTATCTGTGCTTGATAAGTACGACGAAGTTCATTCTGCTGTGTGGTAGTCCCAACATCAGAGGCATTTCTATAGGCCACATAGCTTCCTGCCAAAACAGATGCTATTACTCCCAAACCTCCTGTTCCCAACACGCAAAGTCCCATCATCGCTACACCCCAGCCTGGAGTAGAAGACAACACTCGCTTGTGTACTGGCACTTGTAGATTAACTTCTTTCACTACGACTTGTCCTATATACTTTTTAGCCTTAAAATTCAGCAAACCAGCAAAATCGTCAAGTTGGGATATTCTTTCAAACGACTTATTTAACTGCAATGTAATTTCTGAGCTCAACTCATTTATCTTTGATTTTATTTGTTTCCCAAGCCACATACCACCTCCTTCGCTTGTCGCATGCGAATCGTTCAGCAGTTCATTAAACCCATCTGTCGAGAATTTCACACATTCTGTATTCAAATGTAGTATGATTTTTTCTCGCTCCTCAGATATTTTGTCATTGACAGTAATTCTAAATGGCGATTGCGGATTGGACAAGTCTTGTATTTGCAACTCTATTTCCGTCTTTTCTTTTGCCAAGCTTTCCAAATCACAGATTTTAGGACTTTCAATCTGATTTAGCTGCATTTGCAGTGGTAGTATTGCCAAATCAAGTTCTTCAGACAAGTCATCACGAAGTCCTATAATGAGTTCATCCTTAAATCCACTCACCAGTTTGTCTACATTTCCTCTTAGCTGTGGAAAATTTCCCAAGCCTTCCTCTTCCATTATACATTCCGCAGATGACACAGAAATCACATCTGGAGCAAATTGACATTCAGACTGTACCTTGCTAATTGTATCCTTGCGAATGTCTTCTACAGCAGAAGCTTCTTTTAAGTCAGACTTGTTCAATACGATTAGACTTTTCTTTGCGAAACGCAATACTTTATCTCTGTAAAAAGCGAGTTCTGTAGAAGTCAGAGGCTCATTGACATCTGTCATGAAAATGGCCATATCAGCTTGCGGCAAGAAGTAATTCGTTAAAGCAGCATGCCTTGGATCCAAGCCGCCAAGTCCTGGCGTATCAATAATTACCAATCCCTTTTTAAGTTCTTCCAACGGAAGTGTTATCTCTATACTGACCGTATTATCAATATTCGCAGCATTGCCAACTGTGTAACGTTCAATATCATCTATATTTATCTCTTGTGATTTCAGATTAGAGAAATCTCCATAAAAGCGAATCGCCTTAGGATTTTCGCCGTATCTTATAACAGACACCACTGACGTACATATTTCCGTGTCCGTAGGACAGATACTACGTCCAATCAGCGCATTTACAAATGTAGACTTTCCACGTTTGAATTCCCCACATACAAGAACCACTGTTGGACTGCATACTATTTCATTTAATCTTCGCTTAATTTCCGCCACCTTCCTTCCCTTGTTGATTTGAGTCATAGGTGAAGAAATAGAGGCTATAACCTCATTAAGTTTTTTTACTATTTCACTATTCATTTTTATTGAACTTCTTTTCAATTATATAATCAATTAAAGCATAAGCAACACCAGCAACAATAACAAAGACCATATTGTTATCTGTTATATATGGAATGTCCAACAACCATATTGCAGTCACCACGATATATATGATAACAAATCTGACAAGCTGCCAAAGCCACTTTGACCAAATAAATTTATTTCGGCCAAAAGTTAGCCCCCATACGAGTTCCAAGGCTGGAAGAAACATACATAATGCAAATATCCCCAAAAAACTAATAACAAAGCCCTAAATGCGTGTCGGGCGCAACTTCAAATTTATATTAAGTTTCTTCTAGAAATGCCCTTGGCACATAGGCCGTCACAACAGTCACCAAGTCATCCACCACAACTCCTACTCTCTGTTGTCCTTGCCAGCGTGCAACTCTTCCAACCACACCTTTGAATACAC
>OLGM01000743.1_pt1 | contig 18217 bp, 14 predicted proteins | sample 1606001 | NCBI WGS metagenome assembly OLGM01 (sample SAMN03283294) | human gut metagenome | biome: human-associated habitat; material: feces | host: Homo sapiens | place: Peru | collected 2012
ACGAATACACGAATCCGGCAACTGGTTGAGGAGAAAACAACACCGAGAAACCGTGACGAGCAGGAAATCGCAGGGTACCGCGATGTACTGCGTATTATTCATGAGAGCTTTGATGCGATTCCCATTACGCAAAACTACATCCTACAGCTCCACAAAATTTTGTACAGCCATATGAACAACCCCATTGCAGGGCGAACCAAGACAGTGCAGAATTATATCAGTGCCACCTACCCAGACGGTCATGTCGAAACCCTGTTTACACCGCTTGCCCCATATGAAACACCGGAAGCTCTGGACCGGATTTGTGAGGAGTATAACCGCGTGATTGGGAATATGGAACTTGAGCCGCTGATTGCCATCCCGGTTTTCATCCATGACTTTCTGTGTATCCATCCTTTTAATGACGGGAACGGAAGAATGAGTCGGTTGCTCACGACGCTGCTTCTGTATCAGAATGGGTTTTATGTAGGTAGGTATATCTCCCTGGAAGCCAAAATAGCCAAAAACAAAGACCTGTACTATGATGCGCTTGCACGCTCCCAGACCGGTTGGCACGAAGGTACAGAGGACGCCGTTCCCTTTATCAAGTACCTACTTGGAACAATTCTCTCTGCCTATAAAGACTTTGAAGACCGTATGGCACTTGTGGAAACAAAACTACCCGCACTGGAAATGGTACGCAGAGCAAGCAAGAATAAAATTGGGCGGTTCAGCAAACAGGATATCCGTGAGCTATGCCCGATGATCAGCGACAGCTCCATTGAGGGGGCTTTGCGTAAACTGGTTGCCGTCGGTGAGCTAGAAAAAGAGGGAAAAGGAAAAAACACCTGTTATTTCAGATTAAATTAAATCAAACATGTGAAAGCATACGTTCAAAAAATGCGTCTTTTTTCTTTACGGTTCTATGATACAAAAGAAAAGGTCCAATAAACCGCACTTATCCGGCAATCAAAGCCCCCATTTTTTGATGTTGCAAAAGAAGTATATTCGTAACGAATAGTATATACTATCTACGAAGTGATGCCCCACGGAAACACGAACCGCAAACATCACCGGCCTGTCCCTGTTCCTCCAATACCTGACTTTGCTGTTTGAAATTGACGGTCTTGTCCTCAACGACGACCGGCATCTCAACAACATTGCGGTCATTGCCAGAGACAGCTGTTTTGACTATTGCCCCATCTTCGACCAGGGAGCGGGGCTTCTTTCCAACGTCATGTATAATCCCCTTGAAATCATCCCCAAATCCTTGATTTCCCAAGCAAAGGCCCGCCCATTCCAGACAACTTTCAACCGGCAGATTCATGCCATGGAAAGCCTGTATGGTAAGCAGCTGGAAATCCCCGGTTTTACCCGAAAGCAACTTACACAGATGGTGAAGCCTCAGCTAGAATACTATCCGGCCCGTGACCGGGATTTGATTGCGGACCGGGTTTGTAAGACGGTACTTGTGCGGCAGAAATGCAGATAATATGGCAACTCCATCGAGTTTTGGACCTATGTAAAACCGCCGTCCCTATCAAAAATCGGGACGGCGGTACCAGCACCCTGAGCCGCTATAAAAAGCAGAGCATTGACTGGCTCAAAAGTGGATCGCCACCAACAGGCAGTCACTGATGGATAAAAAGGAATAATTTGTACAAAAATACGTATTGATATTTACTCATAATTTTGCTATACTAAAAACGCAAAGGAGTGATGACAATGCCCAGTATCCGCCCCATTTCTGATTTGAGAAACAGTGCCAATGATATTTCGGATTTCTGCCGCCAAAGCAGGGAGCCTGTTTATATCACACGAAACGGCACTGGTGATATGGTTGTTATGAACATCGAAGAATATGAACGTCAAATGGCACTGATCGACTTGTATGGCAAGTTAGCAGTTGCGGAAGCAGAGATTTCCTCCGGTGCAGTCGGGGAGGATTTTATGACGGTTGCCAAGCAGATGCGGGAGCGTATCCATGGAACGGTATGATGTTCGCATTTTCCCAACTGCGCAGCAGGACCTTATGGATGTGATCGACTATCTCAATACCCTTTCCAAAGAAGCGGCCCTGAATTTTTATGACAGACTTGTCAGTGAAATTGCCAGCCTGTCCACAATGCCGGAACGCTGCCCCCGCCCCAGAGACCTGGCGTTGGCCGCCAAGGGCTACCGCTACCTCATAGTAGGAAATTACCTGGTTTTTTATGTGATCGTCGGTCCCGTTGTTCAGATTCGGAGAATCCTGTACGCCAAAAGAGACTATAAACAGCTGCTATGATTTCGGAGTGGGCGAAAATGCCCACTCTGTTTTTATATGATTTTGCGGGACGGACTAGAAAGCTTCTGTTTTTTTAGATGTCAAACTGCTGCATAGGGTCAACTCAAAATGATTTCTATTGGTTTTTAGAAGCCCTTCTTTTTGCAGTCTGGAAATCTCCGTAGACATTGCCGCGCGGTCAATGCAAAGGTAGTCTGCCAGCTGCTGCCGGTCAAAGGGAATATCAAAGGAGAGAGACGAATGCCTGGTGGACTCCGCCGATAGATAAGACAGCAGTTTATCCCTGGTGGTTCGCTTGCCGACATGGGTAATTTTATCGTTAAAAACCAGGATTTTATTGGCCAGCACGCTGACCAGGTTGCGGATCAGCTTCTGGTGGTGTTCGCAGGCCGTCGGGCAGGAGACCAGCAGCCTCTGGACGTTTAAGAAGATGATCTCACAATCCTCATCCGCTACCACGCTGATATTCAGAATGGCTCCGGGGCTGGCCGCATAGGGTTCCCCAAAGAAGTCACCGGCGTGGCACTTGGACAGAATATTCCGATGTCCCCAAAGGTCTTCCTGAATAATGAGGACACCGCCTGACACCACCAGCCCCATGACCTCGGTGGCGTCTCCCGCTCTGAAAATATAAGAATCCCGTTCTTTGAAAACAGCTGCTGCGTTTACACAATGCAGGATGGATAAGATTTCTTGGTCCGTAAGGCCTTTGAAAAACGGACTGTTTCTGAGAATGGGCAAATATTTTTTCAAAATCATCCCTCCATGTTGGAAATCAAACATACAAGTTGTATTTATAATACTATAATTCTAACAGAAAAACAAGAAATGCTACTGACGGAGGTCAAAAAATGAAAAGAAAAATTATCCGAATCGACCGGGAACGCTGCAACGGATGCGGCGCCTGTGCCAAGGCCTGCCACGAAGGGGCCATTGAGATCATAAACGGAAAAGCCGAATTGGTGAGAGAACACTTCTGCGACGGGCTGGGCGACTGTCTCCCGGAATGCCCAACAGGTGCCATTTCTTTTGAAGAACGAGAAGCACCCGCATACGATGAGAAAGCCGTGAAAGAAGCCCAGAAAAACCAGGCAGCACCCAAACACATGGGCTGTCCCGGAGCGAAAAGTATGCAGATCCAGCGTCCGACAGAACCCGGAACCGGCACCCCCGCTTCCAACCCAGCACAGATATCCGCACTCCGGAACTGGCCGGTACAAATCAAACTGGCACCTGTCAGCGCACCCTATTTTAACGGCGCAAAACTTCTGATCGCCGCCGATTGCACCGCCTATGCTTACGCAAGCTTTCACCAGGATTTTATCCGGAACAAGCTGACCCTCATCGGCTGCCCCAAATTGGACCAGGTGGATTACAGCGAAAAGCTGACCGCAATCATTCAAGGTAACGACATTCAAAGCGTAACCATTGTAAGAATGGAAGTTCCCTGCTGCGGGGGGCTGGAAATGGCGGCCAAGAAAGCACTTCAAAACAGCGGGAAATTCATCCCCTGGCAGGTCGTCACCATCAGTATTGACGGTAAAATCATTGAGTAAAAGGAGCATACAACTATTATGGAACAGAAGATGTTTTGTTTTCAGTGTGAGCAGACACTTGGATGTACGGGATGCACAGGAAGTGCCGGTGTCTGTGGGAAAAAGGCAGACACCGCAAAATTGCAGGATGAACTGACAGGTGCGTTGATTGGTCTGGCAAGGGCAGTCGATGATGCACAAACCGTTTCCAGAAGAACCGGGCAGGTCATCATGGAAGGGCTGTTTACGACAGTTACAAACGTAAGCTTTGATAATGCGGCCATCGAAAAGATGATACAAAAAGTCAGAGCTGAGAAAGAACGGCTGGTTCCCGATTGCAGCAGCTGTCAGTCCCCCTGCGGTAAAACAGACGAATACGATATGCGGCAGCTGTGGAATGCCCATGAAGATATCCGTTCCTTGAAGTCGCTTATTCTGTTCGGGATTCGCGGAATGGCAGCCTATGCTTATCATGCAAGTGTTCTAAATTATGAAGATGCCGAAGTAGACCAGTTTTTCTGCGAAGCCCTATTTAAAATCGGCTATGAAGAAAGTGTCGAAGGGCTGCTTCCTACCGTGCTGAAAGTCGGAGAAATCAACTTAAAGTGCATGGCACTTCTGGACAAGGCCAATACACAGACCTATGGGACACCGGAACCGACCGCTGTGACCCTTGCCGTAGAAAAAGGGCCGTTTATTGTTGTGACCGGTCATGATCTGAAGGATCTTCAGCTTTTGCTGGAGCAGACCGAGGGAAAAGGGATCAACATCTACACCCACGGTGAAATGCTCCCGGCCCATGCCTACCCCTTCTTAAAAAAGTTCTCTCACCTGAAAGGACATTTCGGAACCGCATGGCAGAATCAGCAAAAGGAATTTGATCATCTTCCCGCTCCGATCCTCTACACCACAAACTGCCTGATGCCGCCCAAAAACAGCTATGCAGACAGAGTATTTACAACAGAAGTAGTTGCTTTCCCGGGTGCTGTTCATATTGACGAGCAGAAGGATTTCACGCCGGTTATCGAAAAAGCGCTGGAACTGGGCGGTTACAAAGAAGACCGGCAATTCTCCGGTATCAATGGCGGCACGAAGGTGACAACCGGTTTTGGTCATGCAGCCATCCTATCCCATGCGGGTACAGTCGTAGAAGCCGTAAAATCCGGTGCCATCCGCCATTTCTTCCTGGTTGCCGGTTGTGACGGTGCGAAACCGGGCCGAAACTATTACACAGAATTCGTAAAGCAGTCCCCTTCTGATAGCATCATCCTCACCCTGGCCTGTGGAAAATTCCGTTTCAACGATCTTGACCTGGGAGAAATCGGCGGTCTGCCCCGGCTGATGGATATGGGCCAGTGTAATGATGCCTACGGCGCAATTCAGGTTGCCGTGGCACTTGCGGAGGCTTTTGGATGTTCTGTAAATGAACTTCCGCTCTCCTTCGTTCTGTCCTGGTATGAGCAGAAAGCGGTCTGTATCTTGCTGACTCTTCTGCATCTCGGTATTAAAAACATCCGCCTTGGTCCCTCTCTCCCGGCGTTTTTGTCCCCCAATATTCTGAACTTCCTGGTGGAAAACTATGGCATCGCGCCTATTACTACACCGGAAGAAGACATGAACGCCCTCCTGAACCAGAAATAAAGCGAGGATTCCGCCACACAAAGCACTTCCCCACACAAAGACACAGCCCGGCAAGTATCAAAACCTTGCCGGGCTTGTCTTTGATTCGTTAAGCACCGTATCCATTTCGGCACTTAATGGCTTTGGGAAGCTGCCGGAGTGGAGCTGGAGCGAATAAAAGAGGCTGCTTAGCAGCAGCCAGACGCTTGCAAACATACATCTTCACCTCAGCACTACCCTATTCCCCATTTCCCACGGATATTCCGACGGGGCAGGGCGCAGGCCGCTCTTATGATTCGAGAATTTCCAAGGGAGATTCACGCAATTGTGGAAGATTTTGTGGTATCTTTGCCAAAATCATTGGCTGGATTCCTGATCGAAGTCTGCTAATGTGGCAGAATGACTTGGTTTTACGCCGAATGTGGATACGAAGCTTGAGTCATTTTCTCTTTCTCAGTTGCAGCGTTTGGTCCGTTTTATTGGATATTACTTTTTGTAGAATACAGCCATACAAAAAAGGAACACCAAAGAACAGTACTGGAGGCAATTCTATGAAATTCACGATCAATGGTTTTGTCAGCTCTCAAAAACCCACACAGCCAGCCTCTCCCTCGCCCGAAACGCTCCCAGCAGCATCCGCACCTCGGAAGTCCGTTGTTCAAGTCCGCTTTCCCGGCTGGGACAAGGATCTCGCCTACTACAACGACCAATTTGATCTGAAACCAGGCGACCGGGTATATGTGGACGGAAAGCTGGAAGGGCAGCTGGGCATCGTAACCGCTGTGAATTACAACTTCAAAATCAAGCTGTCCGAGTACAAGCGGGTCATTGCCCTGGTGAAGACCGATGTCCACGGGAAATTCTACATGGCCGGTTCCCATTTCGTCACCTTTGACCCCAATGTGCTCTCCCCTGCCCAGGCGACACTTTGGTTCCGAGCTCCCGCTTCCGAAGAAGAGGTATATGTCAGCGGCGATGATGATGTTTCATTTCCGCTGGACGATTTACAGGAAATGGGCATCGGCAGCGCCATTGCGGAGCGTGGGCACCAATACTACATGGAAAACCGTGTACAATATCTCTGCCTGAACGGTACAAAAGGCTACGCCATTGTCCAGGGCAGCCACGCTTACACCGTGGAATTTGAGTATCAGAACGACACCATTTCCAAGTTGGTCTGCGACTGCTTCTGCAGCTACCCCTGCAAGCATGAATTCGCCGCCACGCTCCAGCTGCGGGAAACCCTGGATCTGATTCAAAAGCAATATGCAGAGGAATACGCGCAGACCGGCTGCTTTGCCGCTATCTGTAAGGAGACGTTGTTTGCGTTTGCGATCAGTGGGAAGGAATGCGGGAGTTTTACGATGTGATTGGTAAGAAATCCCCGGCAAGCATTCGCCTGCCGGGGGTACCTTGCGTCCGAGTAATCACCAAATTAAGAGTGCTTATCTCCCTTCATTTTCAACCCTTCCACTTTTCAGTGGCTCCATATAGGTACATTTTTCTTTCTCGTTGAAATAATTTCACTTGGATCGATGTACTTTTTCTCAACCAGGTATTTTACCTTTGCCGCCATCGTAAGGACATTTATTGTTCCTCCCGCAGCATCTCCATCAAATGGTCCAGCACAAACTGCTGGGCTTCCTTCGAATAATACACCGCCTGATAAGGCCCATTCTGACCTTGCTGTTCCCGGGTAATCAGCCCCAACTGCTCCCCTGCCGCCGTCGGTAGCCGCCTGGATTTTCCGGCTGGATCCACCCGCTTTTCCAAAAAGCCCTTTTCGACCAGCCAATTGGTGACGGTCGTCGTCTTCAAGCGCTTTCGGGCCGGGTCATTGACCGCTTCCGTGATCCGCTCTGTCAGCTGGCTGATCCGGAGCTCTCCCCAGGCAGGCTGAATGCGGGATAGCTCTTCCTGAGTGATGTAGAATTTTTTCTCTCCCGAGGTCACACGCCCACCATTAGCAATGACCTGGTTCAACACCCCGGAAACATAGAAAAAGCACCTTGCCAGTCGAACATTGTTCAGCACAGAATCATTGGGTACCTCCTGGCCTGAAATAGGGTCGATCCCCTGGGCCAGGTTGTCCATATACATTTTTGCCCGCTGCATGATTTCCAGATCTGTCATGATAGCTCCCCTCCTCGTTATGTTTTTAGCTTATCACTTTTGTGCCAGACAAGCAACGGAAATCATCAGTTGAAACGAATATTCGTCATTTTTACCTAGAATTTTTATTTCTGTGCAATGTATCATAGGCTACCCAGTAACATTCCCCGGTACCATTGTTTTCCGGACAGCAATGGCGTATAATACTTCTAACGGCAAAACACGCCAAATACCGAACAACAGGAGGACCCCGCCATGATTTTTCTTTGCTACCCCAAATGCACCACCTGCCAGAAGGCCCAGAAATGGCTTGACGCCAAAGGGATTCCATATGAGACCCGCCACATCAAGGAGCAAAACCCAACCAAAGCCGAACTCCGGCAGTGGCATCAAAAAAGCGGACTTCCGCTGAAAAAGTTCTTCAACACCAGCGGACTTCTTTATAAGGAAAAGCACCTGAAAGAAAAACTTCCGCTCCTGTCCGAGGACGAAATGCTGGCCCTTCTGGCAGAGGACGGAATGCTGGTCAAGCGTCCGATGTTGATCGGGGATGATTTCGTGCTGGTGGGGTTCAAGGAGGCGGACTGGGAAAAGATGCTGGAAAAATAGGAAAGGCACCGGAATGGGTGCCCACTTTACGACCGCCCTTTTGCCTGATACAATTCACATAGGGGGTGAAATCTATGCCGAGGGTTGTAAGAAATTATCAGCGTGAGGACTTTTCTGACCTACTTGCGCAGATGCGGCAGTCGGCGACGGAGCCGGCACCGGAAAAGAAGCAGCGTGAAACTGAAAAAGCAAATCACCCTATGCAGGTATCCCAGGCGAAACGACGCCGGGACAGCCTGATGAGCAACCGTCTGATGCGGTATGCCTACTCCTCGATTGAAAATCGAATCCACGACCGGGACTGTGCGGAGGTTTCCAAGATTCCGGACAGAGAATTTGAAATGCTAACCGAATATCGAGCGGATTTGAAACGCTGCTGGCTTTGCGGACGCAGAGCGATCGTCCGTGCGGGTGTATCCTGTGAGGATGCAAAGCACATGGATGCGTATATGAATCTTCTGCAGCGATTCAATGCAATAACCGGGGATCTTTACACACTGATCATTGTCAACCACGCGCAGTTATTTCAGATAAAACAGGACAGTGTGTGTATTCGGTGCAAAGACGATACATGGATGCTGCGCGGCGAGCAAACGTCCCTTTCCCTGTATCACAACAATTACGAAATTCAACAAAACTACGATCGGATTATAAAACCCACCTTTCATTTACAGCAAACCAGCCAGCAGTCCCAGGCATTTCGTTCCCTCATCAACGTGATACTTCACTATTCCTGGCCGGAACACGTTGCACGCTTCCAGGCAGAGGCGCTGGCGCAAAAACGGGAGCATCTGCGGGTGTGTCTTCAGAAAATACCCAATGTATTCCGTCAAAAACGATGGTCTTTGCTTTACTGCTATTATACGGCAGTCGATTATGAGGACAGCCTTTGCAAATACTGTGCGGAAAACGGCGTGCATCTGAAAATTCTCTCTGTGGAGAGCGAACAGCCCGGTGTCCTCCATTGCCGTGTGCGCCGCTGGGAAGTAAAGCAGTTTCTAAAGGCAGCAGCGAAACTGAAAAAGCGCAGCATTCAAGCAACTGACGAAAGCTATATCGCGGCATGTGAAAAGATCAGCGCTCAAGTTCTCCCAGTCTTCTCTGGAATCTTGTAGATATTATTGTCCACCCGCATGGTACTTCTGCGCATATCAATCACCATACCGGGACTTTTTTGCCCTGCCGCAGCCCTTTGCAAGCGTCATCCGCCTGCCGGGATTTCTTATTTTCCCGGTCTACTTGACAGGGGGCGGTTCAAAGCAGGGCGCATCTTTTAACCGCAATACTTTATTCGTGAATTTCCAAGGGAAGATTGTCAGGGTCATAAAAGAATGTCATTCTTTTGCCTGTGTAAGTATCGAGTCTGATCGGCTCCGTGGTGATGCCCCTTTTATTCAATTCTCTTACGGTATCATCCACCGAGTCTACAGCAAAGGCAAGATGCCGGAGGCCGTAAGCCTCTGGATAACTGGGACGTTTCGGACAGTTTTTCATGATAAAAAGCTCCAGTTCCATCCCATCGAGTTGAAGATCGATTTTGTAATCATCCCGTTCCGGTCTGTAATTTTCCCGAACGATAGAAAAACCTAACAAATCCACATAAAAGTGCTTTGATTCCTCGTAGTTGCTTCCAATAATGGCAATGTGATGAACTTTTTTCAAATTCATAGTGTATTCCTCTCTCCTCAACTTCCGATTTGTTATTGTCCTTATTTCCAATCGTAACACCCGGCAGAATGATAGCACCGCCGCCAATCCAGACATTGCCGCCGATAACAACAGGTGCCGGTGCTTCCCCCACTGCGCGGACCACCCCGGGAATTACCCTTTTTTCATCATACCATAATTTTGCATAGAACGCAACGAGCATTCTGCCAGTCCGGCTGCTTCCCCACACATACACCAAATCCCGGCTCTGCGCAAGAGCCGGGATTTGTATTTTTTGGGGGGGCTGGGTTTTCGCGCGTCAGCCCCGTTTTTGTGGGGCGATTGGCTTTTACAGCACCGGTGGGGTCCACAGGTCGCTGCCGCCGCCGGAGGAGCTGCTGCTGCCGCCGTCTTCCGGGGCGGGGGGTACTACCAGCGGGGTCTGGCGCAGGGTGGTGGAGGCGGCGTAGAACCGTTCCCCATCTGCCTGGACCAGGGCCGTGAGGCCTGAATCCCAGAGTACCGTCAGGGGCTTGTTGGTATACAAGGTTTTTACCTCCTTGCCGGAAATCAGATAGTCCTCATAGAGCTTGCAGTTGCTGCCAGCGTACCCCTCCCAGGGGGTGAAGGTCTCGCCACCTTCCAGCCAGGCGGTGGGAATATAGGCGGTGGTGCCGTCAGATTCCAGGATGGCGGTGTAGCCCGGAAGCTCCGGGGCCCCGCCGGATTCCAGGACGGAAACCCTGTCCCCGTAGTCACAGAACCGGAGCACCAGGGGCACACCGGAGACCTTTACCTTGGCTTCGCCGGTTTTCACCGTGTCCGCCAGAAACCGGAGATTGCCGGAGTACATCAGCTCGATATCGCCGCCGTCCTTGGGGCCGGAGCTGCCGGAGCCGCCGGAACTGCCGGAGCCACTGTCTGCCGGGGCCTGATAGAGGTAACGGCTCTGCTGGGCCAGAGGTACGAAGCCCAACTTCTCCCCTGCCTGTACATACAGGCAGTTTTCCAGTTCCTCCAAAACCTCCAATTTGGTATTGGTGGCCAGCTTTTCCAGGGGTTCTCCCAGGCAGGAAAAGTCCGGATACAGCCCCGCATTCCACAGGGCGTAGGCGGTGCGGCTCTCAAAAAGCGCATCCGGGAAGCGGAGGAAGCCCGTCTCTACAAGGCCCTGCTCCTCCCCCGCCGTGACTTTTGCCAGAGTCCCCTCATAGCCCGTGACCTCCAGGGTCTCCCCTTGCCGCAGCAGCAGACGGATCACCGGAATGTGGTCGCCCATGACCTGGACCTCCCTGGTTTTGGGGGCCGTGGTTTCCGGGGCGGTGGTCTCCGGTTCTGTCTCCTGGATCGTAGGAGCCTCGGAGGCGGGAGGCTCCGTTGTGGGGGCCTCCTGCCCGTTTCCGCAGCCTGCCGTCAGCAGACACAGGGCCAGAAGCAATAACAGGTATTTTTTCATTTGGTTTCTCCTCCCTGCTCCGCGGTGGGGGTGTAGTTCAGGATTTCATGGATGTACTTGTATCCTGCCGTGCCGGGCCGATAGGTATTCTCGTTCTGCTGGGCCACCTGATAGATGGACCGGCAGACGCAGCCGCCGTAAAGGGTAACGGTTTCGCCGGTGGCGGTGTCCTTCAGGATGATGTAGGGCCGCAGAGTCAGCGTATTCTTGCAGGCCTCCAGGCTGAAGCCCACCAGGACATTGGTGTACTGAATCATCCCGTCCACTTTGCTGAAAATCGGGTCGGCCTTGCCCTTTTTGTAGGCGTAGTTGTGTTTTTGGCTGTTTTCCAGCGTGGGGGTCCCCACGCCCCACATGACCACGGTGCCGTATTCCTCCAGGGTGTAGCCCGCCAGGCCCTGGGCGCTTTTCAGGGCGGATCTCTTGGTCTGGCTGATGCCGGTGATCATACGGATGCCCTGCTTGCCGCTGATGCGGATGGAGCAGCCGGCGTAGTTCAGCAGATTTTCGAATTCCGTGATTTCCTCCAGGGTCACGCCGGTGTCCTTCCGATGGAACCGGTAGACCCTCATGCCGATGGGATAGTCGTTCCCTTCGCCATTTTGCGTGTAGGTGTAGGTGGTCAAAAATTCCGCTTCCTCGGGCAGCAGCATATGGCTGCCGCCGTCCGTATTGATGGGCTCCTTCTCCCCATCGATCCAAACCGTCCCTTGGTCTCCCCCAAGGTCCAGGCCGCTCAGGTCCAGATAGCGGCTATTCGCCGTGATGGCAGCGGTGGCACTGGTCTGCTGGCCCCTTTCCGCCAGGACGTAGTTGCCCTGCTTTTCGCCGCCCAGGGTCAGGCCGGTGATGTTCACCTGCTTGCTGCCCACGTTGGCATTCTCAAAAGAACCTTCAGCGGTGACGGTGAGCTTGTCGCCGTCCACGTTGCCCTTCAAAAGCGCGCCCTCGTAGACGAAGGTCACCTGGGTGTTGCCGTCATAGGTCTTATCCTGGGCGGTAATGCCGGAGACGGTGACGGGCCGGGGGGAAATATGGGCCTTCACGCCGGTGGGCTGGGTCAAGGCATAGTTTCCCGCATCCGGGCCGGTGAGGGTAAAGGGGGTGAAGGTCACCGGGATCTTTTCCCCCTTGTCCTTGGAAGAGAAGCTGGGGGTGCCGTTGACCAGCTGAACGTCGTCACCCGCCACAAAGTCGCTGTGGGTCACGGTGCCAAGCTCCGCGGTCAGCGTGCCGTCGTAGGTCTTGTTCTTCGCCGTGGCGGTCAGGGCAATGGACATGGGGGTAATGCTTGCCGTGACGGCCTTGGGCTGGCCGGTAAGGACATAGTTCCCTGCCGCCGGGCCCTCCAGGCTGAATCCGGTGAAGGTGACGGTCTTGTCTGCGCCCGCGTTCTTGTCGTCATAGGCGGCGGTGCCCACATGGAAGGTCAGGTTCTCGCCGTCAAAATTCTGGGAGAGCTGGCCATTGCCGGTGATTGCCGCATTGGCGGTGCCGTCGTAGACCTTGCTTGCTTCCACGGCAACGCCCTGGATGGTCACGTCTTTCTGTTTAACGGTCAGGATGCCCTTTGTAAAGGTGATGTCGTAGTTGTCGGAAGTCAGGCCCTTGGGGGTGATGTGATAACTGCCCACATTGCCGTACTGCGCATAGTCGTAGGCAAAGTCCAAAGTACCCGTCAGCACTTCTTCATTCTCGCCATTTACGAAGCCCTCGTAGGTAACGCCATCATTGGCAGGTTTCTCGCCGTAGGTGATGGTCTTGGGCTTGGCGGTAACGGTCAGCGCTCTCTTGCTGACGGTGAAGTCCACAGTCTCACTCAAGTCTTTGAAGTTGCTGTCTTCCACCACTTTGAAAACCGCCCGGTAGTCGCCTGCATCTGTGGGCACAGTGCTGCCCAGGGATTTGCCGCTGCGGAAGTATTCCACGGTCACGGTGCCGAATCTCGGCGTGCCCGCTTTGATTGTGGGCGTGTCCCCGTAGGTCCAGTTGGTGACGGAAGGTTTCTCTAGCCATTCGTTCTCTGCCGCCTGGATTTCCCAGGTTGTGGAGGCGGAGCCGGTGAAGTTGCTGTTCTCCTTGGCGGTGACCGTCAGGGTGTAGGTTCCGGCATCAGTGCCTATGTCACCGGTGACCGTGTAGAGGATTTCCCCGTACACGCCTTTCACAGTGACGGAATAAATCCCCTGGATCTGGGGCCTACCGTTGTAAATCGGGCTGGGAAGCAAAGTGATCTTGGCATCCGCAATATCCTTCTTCCCAATGCTCCAGGGCACTTCCTTTGTGCCGGTGAAGTTGCCAGTGCCGGTGAGGGTCATGGTGTAGCTCCCGGCGTTGGTTTCCGTGTTGTCGGTGACATCATAGGTCACCTCCAGGCCGTCCACCTCCACGGAGGCAACGCTCTGGGTCTGCTGCTGACCGTTGTAGGTCAGGCTCTCCCCCAGGGTGACGGTGGCATCCGAGATGTTCTTTGGGGCGATTTCCACGTCGATTTTGCCAGCCGTACCATTCTCGTGGTTTTTATCGCCCATCAGCTGATAGTAGACGGTGTATTTGCCCGCATTCGTTCCCTTTGGAATCTCCGTGCTGGGTTCCTGCCCCTCCAGCCAGTATTGGAAGGTTCCGTGTTCGGAGGAACCGGAATTGATCAGCTCCCGGGTCTCGCCGTCGTAGATCAGCCCTTCCTTTGGGGTGGGGGGAGTAAATTTGGCATCGGCCTTGACGATGGTGAAAGAAGCGGTAGGATTGTCCGGTAGTTTATAGTTCTCCGCTTTCTCACCCTGGATTTCCGTTACGGTTGCGGTGTGTTCGCCCGCATCAGTCTTCTGCCCGGTAACGGTCAGGGTCAGCGCATCGCCGTTCACCATTCCCTCGGCGGTGGGGGTGGGGCCCCAGGGGTTGCCGTCATAGGTGTTGGTGGTTTCGCCCCAATTGATGGAGATGGGCTTCGGGTCAACGTACAGGGGTCCATCCACAAAGATGATTTTGTAATTCTTGAAAGTCAGGCCCCCAGGGGTGATTGTATAACAGCCCACTTTATCGTACTGCTTATAGTCGTAGGTATAGTCCAGCTTCCCGTTTAGGATGTTTGGGGTGTATTCGTTCTCACCGCGTACGAATCCTTTGTAAGTAACACCATCATTGTCAGGCGCGCCGCCATAGGTGATGGCATTGGAATTGGCGGTAATGGTCAGAGGGGCGGGCTGGATTGTAAATTCTGTCCCCTTGACATCGTCGGCAAGGACATAGTTTCCCGCACTCCAGCCACCCAGGTTCAGACCTTCCGTTGTGTAAGTTCCAACATCGGTTTGTTGGTTACTGATTTTCAGCCATACCTGATCGTTGTCAACCCGGCCCCTCAGCTTGGCGGTAGGCTGCTGGGAGGTACCGTCGTAGGTCAGGATCGTCTTGTCCCAGGTCACACCCAGGGGTTTTTTCTCAATCGTCACATTCAGCCTATTCATGTCGCTGTCTGCTTTGTCCCCGACGCCCTGCGCATAGTACCAGACGGTATAGGTCCCGGCGTTGATCCCGCTGGGCAGATTCACGGAGAAAGCATCCTTCTCGGGCTGTTTCGTGCCTACGGCGTACCACATCGTGCCGCCCTCTTCGACCGTACCGGCATCGACCAGCTCATGGGACTTGCGGTCATATTTGAGGTCCTGCTTACCGGTAGGATGCGTGTCAATCTTTATCCGATTCAGTTTCAGCCAGAGCTCGTTGGCGTTCTCCAAGGTGAATACATATCCTTCATTCTCGCACGTCAGGTATCCGAAGCTCCCCTGGTCGCCGGTCGCAACTTTCATGTCTGCTTGTCTGCTGAAGTAAATACCCAGCTGTGCGCCTGCCGTGAGCTTTGTGATCGACCGCTCAGCGTTCCCATCATTTATATATAGGTTGCCTGTACCGTTGCCTGTATTCTCCGCGATTTTCGCCTTTCCGGACAACTGGCAGCTTACAGAACTTTCGATACTCACACCGTTGCCATTTCTCCCAGCCCCGTTGCCGGTGATGCTGCCGCCGGTCATGGTGAAGCTGCCGCTATACATGTAGACACCGCCACCGGCGGCGTTTGCCGTGTTGCCGGAAATGGTGCCGTCACCCATGGTGAAGCTGTTTTTATTCACATACACGCCGCCGCCATTTTCGATTGCCGTGTTGCCGGAAATGGTGCCGCCATCCATGGTGAAGGTGCCCCCATATACATACACGCCGCCACCTTCGCCGGAAGAACCGTTTGCTGCCTGGTTGTTGCGAATCTCGCCGCCTTTCATGTTGAAGCTGCCATTTTGATACACATACACGCCGCCGCCTGATTGCGCATTGTTTTTGGAAATGATGCCGCCATCCATGGTGAAGGTGCCAGAGGTATACACATACACGCCGCCACCACTGCCACTTGATACATTGTTTCCGGAAATGGTGCCGTCATGCATGTTGAAGATGCCACGCACATACACGCCGCCACCTTTATCCCATGCACTGTTGCCGGAAATTTTGCCGCTTACCATGTTGCATGTTCCACGTGCTTCAATGTAAATCGCTCCGCCACCTTTTCCGCAGGAAAAACCCTGAATGGTGACGTTCTCAATGGTCAGTATGCCGCTTGCCACAATAAAACATCGGTAATTTTCTTTCCCTCCGTTCTCTGTTATTGTGCCATTCTTCACTGTAAAGTTTCTACCCTTGAGCGTAAACACACCAAGTCCGCCGTCATACATAGAACCACCGTCGGGGCCACCGTAGGTGAGGGTGTGTCCATTCAAATCCAGGGTCATATTCTCCTTGTTGATCGTAATTCTCTCTTGAATAGTGATATCCGTCGCCAGTGTGACGCTGGTGTAGTTATTGAGCGCATATTTAAGCTCCTCCTCGTTGTTGACCTCATGCGACCACAACATCTCCGGCTCGTCAAAGCGCACCTTTACCTCCAGCGCCGCCACACCCTCTGCCAGGGTATAGCCCTCCGGCAGGGTGGTCACAAAGGTATAGTCCCCGGCCCAGGCCCCCTCGGCAGGGTAGTCTTCGCAGGTCCAGGGGCCCAGGGGGAGGGTCTCCTCCGCCCCCTCCACCGTGGCCAGAATGGCGGCAGGCAGGGCACCGGTCAGAAGCTCCATGGGAATGGGCTCCTCCTGGGTGGCGGAAAGATATACTTCCCCGGTCACCGGGTCCAGGATCCGGTCTTCCTCCTCCGGCTCCACCCAGGTCCAGGCGGTGACGGTTTTCCCGGGCTGGGCCCCTTCCGTTTCCTCCTCAGTGGGGTCCGGGTTCACAGGGGCCGGATCCTCCTGGGTGTCTTCCGGGTCCTTGGGGTCTTCCGGATCCCCGGCGTCTTCCGGGTTTCCGGTGTTGTCCGGGTTTCCGGTGTCACCCAGGTTCCCGGTCTCTTCCGGGTTTCCGGTGTCGCCTGGGTTTCCGGTGTCTTTTCCGGGTTCAGGGGACTGGGCAGCCTCGGCCACAGCCTCCGCCCCCTCCTCCGCAAAACCCGCCATGGGCATATACTGGGCCATCATACACAGGCACAGGGCCAGGGCGCAAATTCTACGCAGAACATCCGATAGTTTTCTCATAAACAGCAGCTCCTTTCGCGCCCCCGGAACATCCCAAGGGGCACAGCTTTCTGTCTATTAAAATACCACAAACCGCCCCCATTTTCAAGCATTTGGGGACGAATGCCATCTAGCTGGGACGAATAGCAAAAAATAAATTCCCCGCGCTCACTTTCATCCCAGCGCGGGGAATTCGTCCCAGATCGTCGGCCCTACTGGGCAAGACGGCTGAGATAGAGAACCATGGCCTTTTCCGTGGGGGAAAGGGTGTTGCCAAAGCGGATGGAGCTGATGTCAAAGAGGATGCAGCCGCAATGGCCGGGGAAGGTGGGGAAGCTGATGACCTTGATATAGGTATCGATCTCCGGGGAATAGTCAATGATCTCCAGGGTCTCGCCATAAAGGGCGGAACGCTCGTAGGACCGGAGCCATTTGGAATCCATATTGGAAAAAAGGCTTCCGAAGGACGCGCCGATCATGGTCTCCAGGGGCAGCTTTTCCAGCTGGGCCAGAGCCGGGTTTCCATAGCGGAAAATCCAATCCACGGCGCAGTTCTGCTCGTCAAAAACCATCTCGATGTCCGCAAAGGCAAAGGGCATGGTATCGAACACCCGGAAATAGGCGCGGTAATCCTCCTGGGTGGTCAGGGCGTTTTCCTCCGGCATGGACCGAAGCAGGGCCTTCTTCCGGTCCTGAATTTCCGCCTGGAGCCAGTCCCTTCTATTGGCCACAAGGTTCAGTGTCTCCCCATTGCTCAGGTTTACCGTGTCCGTCACGTCATGGATGGCCCGGACGGATACCAGGGTACTGCGGTGGATCTTCACAAAATCCGGCCCCAGCTGGTCCTCCAGCTGAGCCATGGTCACCCGGACCTCCCGGGTCTTGCCCCCGGCCAGGTGGAACTCCGCATAGTTCCGATTCATAGAGATATAGAGCACCAGCGCCGGGTCCAGCTGGCTTCCATCCGGGAGCTGGAGCATCTTCTTGTCATTCATAGGGCATTCTCCTTTCTTCCTTATCATACCATAGGATCGCAAATGTTGCAAGGAAGGTAACGAAGATTCTGCCGACGAGACGACGCCCAATGCTCTTGCCCGAAATCCCGACTATATTATTTCCTTCTCTTCCGGAAATCCTCCTCGATCTTTTGCTTCCACCCTGCCTCCAGGGGTGCCGGGCAGCTGCGGACCTGGTGGACAGCCTCGCAGACCGATTCGTAGATCACTTTCGTTCCCTTCTGGTCGGCGTGGTAGTCTGCCGCGCACTCGGGACGGATGCCAAACCGTCCGGCTTCCTTGGCGGAGTCTATGTTGGCTCCCAGGAACAGAAACTCCCAGCCGTATTTCTCCTGCTGGCGCTGGATCATGGCCTTGACCCGGTCATAGCCATAGTGGCGGCTGGCGTTTTCCATGCCGTCGGTGGT
>OLGM01000749.1_pt1 | contig 18109 bp, 16 predicted proteins | sample 1606001 | NCBI WGS metagenome assembly OLGM01 (sample SAMN03283294) | human gut metagenome | biome: human-associated habitat; material: feces | host: Homo sapiens | place: Peru | collected 2012
GTTTTGAAATCACCAACAGCGAGCATATCGACCCAGAGCGTGTCCAGCAAAACATTTATTGGGATTGTTATAACGGCATCCGCTCTGCTCTGCAGCCCAAGAGTGAGGAAAGTCTGGCCGACACTTTTGAAGAAGTCGAAAAGCTTTACTACAAACTCCATTACGCCAACTTCACCGAAAAGCAGAATGAGCGCAACACCAAAATCCGGCACACGGAACGAAACCGTTCTCCCGAAGATTTGCTTACCAGCAAGAAAACCTGCCCCGAAGAAAGCATCTATCAGCTTGGAACGCTGGAGAGCCACGCTTCGCCCAAAGAACTTTTTCAAATCGCCACAGAATTTATGGACGAGTTCCATGAGCGTTTTGGCAAACACGTTCACATTCTGGATTGGGCCTTGCATCTGGATGAAGGTACGCCGCACATCCACGAACGCCATGTGTTTGACTATGAAAATAAGTATGGAGAGATTGCTCCGCAGCAGGAAAAGGCATTGGAAGCACTGGGTTTTGAACTGCCAAAACCAGACAAGCCCCTTGGACGCTACAACAACCGCAAGATCACATTTGATGCAGCCTGCCGCACGATGCTGTTTGAGATTGCCAAACGCCATGGTCTGGAACTGGACGAAGTGCCAGAATACGGCGGACGGGCTTATCTGGAAAAGCGGGACTATATCATGGCAAAGCAAAAAGAGCAACTTGCTCAACAGAAAAAAGCCGTACAGGAACAGACCGCTCAGCTTGAAAATTTGAAACAAGAGAATGAGAAAGCACATCATCAGCAGGTTCGCCGTACAACCTATCAGTCCCTAACACTTCTGAGCAACGATAAAAAAATTCAAAAGCAGGAAAAACAGTTAAGTAAACTTTCTCAGAAGATTGAAGATACCGAGAACTTGTTGGATGAGATTTTTGCGGTTGCCTACGACAAAGCTGTGGCTGTTGTTTCAGAAAACGCTGTGAACGATGCTTTGAAAGCAAGCACAGAACAGGTCGATATATATTTGGACTGGCTGAAAGAGCCGGGGCGAACGGCAAGCAAGGAAACATTGGACTACACCACATATCAAATCACAACGCTGCGAAAAAATATTATTGCAGCAGTAAACAGGATTACCGCAAGATTGACAACTGTCCTTATGAAGCCGGAAATCAAAAAGCCTGCCATCGAGCAAATCAAAGAAAATACTCGTCCGTCTGTTCTACAAAAACTGCATCGGCGGCAGGAAGAAATCAATCAGTGTGAGCAGATATGCACCAAACCAAAGAAGCGCAGTCATGGCATGGAACTGTAAAGGAGACCAACTTTCAAGAACAACAATTTATTTGAAATCGTAAAGCTGAATATCACCGCCCGACAAGCCGCAGAAGCCTATGGCTTTCGTCCAAACCGCAGCAGCATGATTTGCTGTCCATTCCATGCAGACCGCAATCCCAGCATGAAAGTGGATTTTCGGTTTCACTGTTTTGGCTGTGGAGCGGATGGTGATGTGATCGACTTCACCGCAAAACTGTTTCAACTGTCCCTGCTACAAGCGGCTGAAAAGCTGGCTGCAGATTTTGGACTTTCTGCAACAGATAACTTTCAACCACTTCCCTGCAAACCGGTGGAAAAACCGCTAAGTCCGAAAGAGCAATTCTACAAAATCCTGTGTGGCTATCGTTCTCTGCTAGCAAATTGGCGCATGGCCTATGCCCCCAAAAATCCAGAAGCATCCCTGCATCCTTGTTTTGTAGCAAGTCTACACTATGCAGACCGTGTGCAATATCTGCTGGATATTCTTTTGCAGGGAAGTCCAAATGAAAAGCAACAACTATTGAACGGAAAGGAAGTGACCGCCCTTGGAGAAGCAATCGAACGATGCAAAGAAATCGAAGCAGCAGCATAGCGCACCTGCCCGAAACTGGGTGGGTGACAATGGGAAAATTATTGAGCCATTATTTGCCGATTATTTTTTGAGCCTGCACCCCATGCGCTGCTTTCAAGGCAGGCTGTTCACGGTGGACGGCATGATCGAGGATGAAGCCCCGTTGAAGAAAGAAATCTATGAGCAGATTCGCTATTATGCCACCACCAGCGTAGCGCGGCGCATTGAACACATCGTGCAGGCTATCAAACTGGCCTGTGCATCCGAACCACCGGAGATTCAGACAGACCGCATCCATGTCCGAAACGGCACATGCTTTGTGGGCGGTCACTTTACCCCTGAAAAAGAATACTGCATGAACCGATTGCCCATCGCCTATGTGCCAGAAGCACCAGCACCGACACGCTGGCTGCAATTCTTGAACGAACTGCTGTACGAAGAAGATATTCCGGCCTTACAAGAATACATTGGCTATTGTCTGCTGCCTGTTACCAAAGCGCAGAAAATGCTGCTGATGGTCGGCAAGGGCGGTGAGGGAAAATCAAGAATCGGGCTGATCCTGCGAGAATTGTTCGGCAGCAGTATGTACACAGGCAGTCTGCAAAAAGTGGAAACCAATCGTTTTGCCCGTGCAGACTTGGAGTACAAGCTGCTTTTGGTGGACGATGACATGAAAACCGAGGCCCTGCCGCAGACCAACAACATCAAGACCCTTGTCACGCTGGAAGATAAAATTGACATTGAGCGCAAAGGCCAGCAGAGTGTGCAGGGTACGCTGTATGTGCGGTTTGCCTGTTTCGGGAATGGCAGCTTACACGCACTCTATGACAAGTCTAACGGTTTCTATCGCCGCCAGCTGTTGCTCACCACTAAGGAAAAGCCCATTGGCCGGGTGGATGATCCTTTTCTCATTGATAAGATGCGGAACGAAAAAGAGGGCATCCTGCTTTGGGCGTTGGAAGGGCTGCATCGGCTGATTCGGAACAACTATCAGTTTACCATCAGCGAACGCACCGCCGCGAATCTGAAAGAAGCGATGGAGCAGGGCAACAATATCCTGGGCTTTCTTAAATCCGAGGGCTATTTTGAAATTCGGCAGGGGGCCAAGTGCAAATCCACGGATTTCTATAAAGTCTATGAACGCTGGTGTCTGGATAACCTGGAAAAGCCGCTGGCAGCATCGACCTTTATCCACCATCTAAAAGATAATCAGAAAAGTCTGGGCATCGTCTACGATGATAAGTGCATTGGCACAAATCGGGGCTTTCACAATGTAGCCGTTGACCTGTTTTTACCCGTTGATGTTCCAAGTCCGTGGGATTAAAAAATAGAATCAACTTGAAAAAGCCCTGCTCAGCCTGCTCACAGTGCGCAAAAGGTGCAGGATGAGCAGAGTGAGCAGGCAATTTTGAACTTACATCAAAAATAAAACATGGAGGTTTTGCCTATGAACAAATCTCGGCCTGTTGCGACCGAAACTGTGAAATCTTTGGATTATACGAAAAATATCTTGCAGACCATTCCGAATAACGATACAATGGAAGTGGTCACTCAAACCAATGCCGTCAAGTCTCCGACTGACAGCCTGAAAGCCACAACACTGGTGTACACGGTGGAGGAAATTGCGCAGATGCTGTCCATCAGCCTGCGTTCTGCCTACAATCTGTGCAACAGCACTACCGAATTTCGTGTTCTTCGGGTCGGCGGAAGCATCCGCATCCCGAAAGACAGCTTCGATGCGTGGCTCCGGGCAGCTTGAAAAAGGAGATAACGTATGGCATATATTACGAAACGCGGCAGCTCCTATGGCGTCCGCTATACTTACCAAGACGAGCAGGGTAAAAACTGCAACAAATGGGAAAGTTTTCCCACGAAAGAGGAGGCAACAAATCGCAAAAAACAAATCGAACACGAACTTGCAAACGGAACTTTTCTGATTCCGTCCACCATCACCGTCAAAGAGTTTTTGATGGAGTGGCTTCCCAAGCAATGCAACAAGCACAAGTGGGCACCGCAGACCTATCAATCCAATCTGGGAACCGTCCAGAACCTCATTATTCCGTACATCGGCGATATGCAGATGCAAAAGCTCAAGCCTTACCATCTGGAAGACCTGTATGCTACCCTTGGCAAAACGCCCTGCGGCCAGTATTATGAGGGCAAAAAACAGGTGCTCTCGGAAAAACAACAGCAGCGGTTTCTCTCCGGCACGACCATCCACGAGGTACACCGTCTGCTGCGGACAGCGTTCCAATACGCGGTGGAGTGGGGCATCCTCGTCAAAAGCCCCGTTCCGGTGGACAGCCCCAAGAAATCGATTCAGGAGCGCGCCATCTGGGACGCGGACGAGATGTGGGTCGCACTTGCCAGCATGGAGGACCCGATTCTGCATCTGGCTGTTCACCTCACACTGGTGGGCGCACTGCGTGAGGGTGAAGTCGCTGGCCTGACCCCGGAAGATCTTGATTTTGAGGGAGCAGACGGCACAGGCACGTTCCGCATCAACAAGTGTATGCAGCGTGTCCAAAAGGCATCGCTGGCAAAAACGGGCAAGGGCTGCATCTTGCAGGAATTTGAAGATAAGCGTGAGGGCAGTACCACAACGCTGGTGCTCAAAAAGACCAAAACAGCATCTTCCAACCGAACCATCTTCATGACGGCAGTGTTGAAAGAAGAACTGAAACACTGGCTAAAGCGTTTGGAAATGGACGAAGCCGTTGAGCCGGAACGCTACCGCAACAGTGGGATGCTCCTGCGCTTGCCCAACGGTTTGGCGGTAGAGCCGATCCTCATCCGCAAAAAGTTCATCAAGTGGCAGGACGAGCACCCGGAGTTCACTCGCATTGTGTTTCACGGTCTGCGGCATTCCAGTGCCACCTACCAACTGATGATCTCCGGCGGCGATGTGAAAGCGGTGCAAGGCACAACAGGCCACGCCAGTGCCAATCTGCTGGTCAACACCTATGCACACATCCAGCAGGATTCCCGCAAAAAGCTGGGTAAAAAGTTCGAGGAAGGCTTCTATAAGCCGGGAGCAACACTTGTGCAGGCTGCCCCGGTTGAAGCAGAACCGACCATCTCCGTATCGGCACTGTTGGAACTTCTGAAGGACGCAGACCCCTCTGTAAAAGCGCAGCTCCGCTTGGCTTTGCTGACCTGAATTGCAAAAAATAGCACGAATTGCAGAGTAATTCACAGACTTACTCCATCTGACACGAAAAATGCGGACCGTGCAAAAACCGTGCAGAGACCGTGCAAATGGCGTATAAAAGGAAAATCCACGAGGAATCTTACGATTCTTCGTGGGATTTTGGTGCGCTCGAGGGAACTCGAATCCCTGACCCTCTGATTAAAAGTCAGATGCTCTACCGGCTGAGCTACGAGCGCATATTCCGCAGCAAAACAATACTGCCGAATAATATTACCACAATTGGCTGCAAAAAGCAAGAGCGGCGCCGAAAAAAGCGGAAATTCCCGCGCAAACGCCCGGAATCGCGGCGGGAAAGGCTTTCCGGCGCGCAGCACTCGGCAGCAGACAGTGCTTTGCCCGTGGCTGAGTATTCCGATCCGGCGTTTACCACTGGCGGTGTTTTACCTCAAAACCGGTGTGCTGTGCGTGCTAGGCATACATGTTCCCTGCGGGCAGAAAAAACGCGCAATATAAGGAACGACAAAATGGTGAAATCTAAATTCCGATAGTTGACAACATAGTAAAATGTGGTACTCTTAGGTTACAAAAAGCTTTTGAGGAGGGCTTATATTATGACTATGAAAATGGATCGTCGTTCGTTTTTAAAGACTACTGCTGCGGCAGCAGTGGCAGTATCCATGACCGGTCTGCTGGGCGGCTGCGGTGATAGTAATACACTAGCCCCCAACGAGGTCCGGCTGGGGCAGTATCGGGTCAGCATCCATGATCTGGATATCGGTGTTAACGGCACAGAGATGACCGGCCTGACAAAATCTTTGATCGCTAAGGCTACACTGAAGTTTGAGGGCAGTGAAAACGAGTTTCAGGCTACGGGCTATGATGGAATGTTCAAGGCCTGCGTGGGCGATGAACAGCTGGAAACGGTGGAGCCTGTAAAGGGCACGCTGATCGCCTCTAACTTTATGTGGGGCGCGCTGTTTGGAAAGACCACAGTGGATCTGAAAATGAACTTTAAAACAGAAACGGCATTGGAAGCATATAAGAGAGGTACACCGGCTGAGTTGACCATTAAAATCGCTGGAAATACCGCAACGATGTATCTGTTGAAGCAGGACGGCAGATATGTTGCACTGCGGGAGCTCATCTGACAATTTATAAAGTAGAAGCACAGGAGGTGCATCGCTATGATCGACCGCAGAACATTTCTCAAGCTCAGCGCCGGGGCACTGGTGCTGACTGCCGCAGGGGCTTTGACCGGCTGCGGACAGATCGAGGACACCACCCTTGCAACTGTATCGGTGGGAGACGTAGTCTTTACCTGTGCACTTCCGTTTACCAGCGGCGGTATTAACAGGCAGATCACCTACCGGACAGAGTTCACGATCCTGAACAACAGCAGTGAGACTGTGAATATTGCACCGGAGGATATCGTCTGTATTTTCCGCGACACGGACGGCACAGAACAGACTTTGAAGTTCAAGTGCAAGCCTCTGACGGCTGAGCCGTATCAGAAAGCGGTGTACAACGGTGTGTTGCAGTTCTATCTGGAAACAGAGAATGGCGTGGAAGAAAAATACAACACGGGTACTTATGAGCTGCGCGTAAAGTATGGACAGAAAACTGTCGTGTTCTTCTATAACGGAAAGACCGTAACGGGTCGCGTAGAGTAAAACCGAATATACCCCGCCGCCGGGCACTCTTGGAAACAGGAGTGCCCGGCGGCTTTTTGTTTTGTGCCGCATTACCTGTTTTTTACATTGAGGCTGGCAATGTGCACAAAGTTTTACGCACTTTTTGCACGTCCATGGTCGCAGCAAGGGCGGCAAAGCGGTAGAATAAGGCCGTTCCCAAGGAAAACACAAAAAGACAGTGCCGGGCGGGAGCCCGGGTTTTTAATGGAGGAAATTCTATCATGAAAAAGATCTCTCGTCGTTCGTTTCTGACCGTTTGCGGTGCAGCTGCTGCGGCTGCTGCTCTGACTGCCTGCGGCGGTTCTGCTTCTTCCGCATCCAGCACCGCTGCTTCTGCTTCCACCACCGTTTCTTCCGCTGCCGGGCAGGCAGCCGGTACCCTGAGCGGCAACGTTGCTACCGGCGGTTCTACTTCCATGAAGAACGTCATCGCCGCCCTGACCGAGGGCTTTGCCGAGGTCGAGCCGGGCGTCACCGTCAGCTACGACCCCACCGGTTCCGGCGCAGGCATCACCGGCGCTACCGACAAGACGCTGGACATCGGCCTGTCCTCCCGCGCCCTGAAGGACGACGAGAAGAACGATGTGGACGGCACCATCGTGGCGCTGGACGGCATTGCCATCATCGTGAACAAGGACAGCAAGGTCGCTGACCTGACCGTGGAGCAGCTCAAGAAGATGTTCACCGGCGAGATCACCAACTGGAAGGATGTCGGCGGCGATGACGGCGAGATCGTTCTGGTGGGCCGTGAGGCCGGTTCCGGCACCCGCGATGGCTTTGAGAGCATCGTGGATGTGAAGGACAGCTGCAAGTACGCACAGGAGCTGACCGCTACCGGCGCTGTCATCAGCGCTGTGGAAGCAAACCCGCTGGCCATCGGCTACGCTTCTCTGTCCGCTGTGGGCGACACCGTTGCCATGGTCACCGTGGAGGGCGTGGCGTGCAGCGAGGACACCGTGAAAGATGGCAGCTACAAGATCCAGCGTCCCTTCGTGTTCGTCACCAACAAGAGCGTTGCCCTGTCTGAGCAGGCACAGGCCTTTGTGGACTTTGCCACCAGCAAGGACGCTGCCGACCTCATCCGCACCGCAGGCGCTGTGCCCGTGAACGAGTAACGGTTAGCGGGCTCGCCCTCTCCGTCATTGCTTGCGCAATGCCACACTCCCCCTTTTGTCGCTACGCGACATCTTCCCCCGGCGCGGGGGAAGTCTTTCCTCAAAGGGAGAGGCCTTGGCAGTCCATGCAAAGTCTCCGGTTTCGCCAGAGGCTCTCCCTTTGGGAGAGCTGTCGAGACACGAAGTGCCGAGACTGAGAGGGCGAGGCCGTTCACAAAATACCCCGCCGCGTCGGCCTGCCCTAAAAGGCTGGGCTGGTGCGGCTTTTTATAGGATCGCGTTATGAAAAATACAACCTCTTCTTTGCGCCGGGTACGCCTACCCCGCACCCCCGCCGACTGGCTGGAAGCGGTGATGAATTTCCTCTTCTTCCTGTGCGGAATGCTGGCGGTGTGCTGTGTGGTGCTCATCTCGGTGTACATGGTGGTCTCCGGCGTGCCGGCTATCCATAAAATCGGCCTGTTCAAGTTCCTGTTCGGCACAAAATGGGCGTCCACTGCGGCAGAGCCGCTGTTCGGCATCCTGCCCTTCATCCTGTCCAGCGTCTACGGCACGCTGGGCGCTACCATCATCGGCGTGCCCATCGGCCTGCTGACGGCAGTGTTCCTCTCCAAGGCCGCAGACCCCAAGCTGCGCACCGTGGTGGTCACCGCCATCGAGCTGCTGTCCGGCATCCCCAGCGTGGTGTTCGGCCTTTTGGGTATGCAGGTGCTGGTGCCTGCCGTGGCAAAAGCTTTCGGCAAGGCTTCCGGTGCCTGCCTGCTCAGCGCCATCGTGGTGCTTTCCATCATGATCCTGCCCAGCATCGTGTCCGTGTCGGTGACGGCGCTCAACGCCGTGCCGCCGGAGTATGAGCAGGGCAGTCTTGCGCTGGGCGCTACCGACACCGAAACATGGTTCAAGATCAGCATCCCGGCAGCCAAAAGCGGCATTGCCGCAGGCGTTGTGCTGGGCATCGGCCGCGCCATCGGCGAAGCCATGGCTGTGATGATGGTGGCGGGCAACAGCCCCAATATGCCGGACAGCCTGTTCCGCAGCGTTACTTTGCTGACCACCGCCATCGCCAAGGAAATGAGCTACGCCGGCGGCTTGCAGCGGCAGGCACTGTTCAGCATCGCGCTGGTGCTGTTCGTGTTCATCATGCTCATCAACGTTGTACTGAATGTAGTTCTGAAGGGAGGAAACCGCGATGAATAACGGCTTTTCGCCCTCCCGCCGGGCATGGAACCGGGTAATGACCGTGCTGGTCTGGGCAAGCGCAGTGCTGGTGATGGTACTGGTTGCCGGGATCATCGGCATGGTGCTGGTGCGGGGCATCCCCCACATCAGCTGGAAGTTCCTTTCCACCACCGCCAGTGTGCTGAAAAAGACCGACGGCATCCTGCCCGCCATCCTCAACACCCTGTATGTCATTGTGCTGACATTACTCATCGTATTGCCGCTGGGCGTGGGTGCGGCGGTCTACCTGACCGAATACGCTTCCAACCGGCGGCTCATCGAGATCATCGAGTTCACCAACGAAACGCTGGCGGGTATCCCCAGCATCATCTACGGCTTGGTGGGTATGCTGGTGTTCAGTCAGGCGCTGGGCTTCCAGACCTGTCTTTTATCCGGCAGTCTGACGCTGGTGGTGATGAACCTGCCCACCATCATCCGCACCACACAGGAATCCCTCAAAACGGTGCCGCAGGGCTACCGTGAGGGTGCCATGGGTCTGGGTGCAGGCAAGTGGCACATCATCCGCACCATCGTGCTGCCTTGCAGCATCGACGGCATCGTCACCGGCTGCATTCTGGCGGTAGGACGCATCGTGGGCGAAAGTGCCGCGCTGCTGTTTACCGCCGGTGCGGCAGAGGTGATCGCCAAGAGCGTATTCAAGGCCTACACCTCTAACGGCGCTACCCTGTCGGTGCTGCTGTATCTGCGCGCCTTTGAGGACGGCGATTTCACCTCCGCATGGGGCATCGGCGCAGTGCTGCTGGTGCTGGTGCTGCTCATCAATCTGGCAGCACGGCTGGCGAAAACGAAACTGAAACAGAAGCAGTAAAAGATTGCAGATATTTGATAGCGGCCTCGCCCTCTCAGTCTCGGCACTTCGTGTCTCGACAGCTCTCCCAAAGGGAGAGCCTCTGGCGAAACCGAAAGCTTCGCATGGACTGCCAAGGCCTCTCACTTTGGGAGAGGTGGCATTGCGCAAGCAATGACGGAGAGGGCGAGGATGCTGAAAAAACGCGATCGTCCTATAAAATATGAGGTACTCTATGGAAAACACGAATGTGCCGGTGATATCGGCAAAGGATCTGAACCTCTGGTACGGCGACTTCAAGGCGCTGAAGAGCATTTCGCTGGATGTGGGCGAGCGGGAGATCACCGCACTGATCGGCCCCTCCGGCTGCGGAAAGTCCACCTTTTTAAAGACCCTGAACCGCATGAACGACCTTGTGCCGGGCGTGCGCATCGAGGGCGATATACGGCTGAAGGGCGAGGACATCTTTGCCCGCGAGATGGAGCTGACCGACCTGCGCCGCCGTGTGGGCATGGTGTTCCAGAAGGCAAACCCCTTCCCCATGAGCATCTACGACAACATCACCTACGGCCCCAAGCTGCACGGCGTGCGCAATAAGGCCGAGTTGGATGAGCTGGTAGAAAGCTCGCTGCGGGGCGCAGCCCTGTGGGACGAGGTGAAGGACCGCCTGAAAAAGAGCGCCCTTGGCCTTTCCGGCGGGCAGCAGCAGCGTCTTTGCATCGCCCGTGCTCTGGCGGTCAAGCCCGAGGTGCTGCTGATGGACGAGCCCACCAGCGCACTGGACCCCGGCTCTACCATGAAGGTGGAAGAGCTGATGAGCGAGCTGAAAAAGAACTACACCGTGGTCATCGTCACCCACAATATGCAGCAGGCTGCCCGTATCAGCGACCGCACCGCCTTCTTCCTGCTGGGTGAACTGGTGGAGGTTGGCCCCACGAACCAGATCTTCAGCACGCCCCGGGACAAGCGCACCGAGGACTACATCTCCGGCCGGTTCGGTTAATGCAGGGAGGAACAAAGCAATGAGCATTCGCAAACAATACGACAGCGATCTGGAAGCCCTCAGGACCGCACTGGTGGAGATGGGGCAGAACGCCGCCGAGGCCGTGGAGAACGCGCTGGAAGCGCTGTGCACCGCCGACACCGTAGCCGCCCAGAAGATCGTGCAGGGGGATGACCGCATCAACAACATGGAGCGGGACATCGAGCACCGCTGCATGACCCTGCTGCTGCGCCAGCAGCCCGTAGCGGGCGATCTGCGCCACATTTCCACCGCCATGAAGGTGGTTACCGATATCGAGCGCATGGGCGACCACGCTTCGGATATTGCGGAGATCATCCCGCATCTAGTCACCGTGCGCAAGGAGGGCGACCCCGCCGTCAGTCAGGCCATCGCCATGGGACGCAAGGCCTACCAGATGATCATCGATGCCATGGATGCCCTGACCGCCGAGGACGAGGTGGCTGCCCGTCGCGTCATCGCCGCAGACGACGCCGTGGACTACGACTTCAACGCCATCAAGCACACGCTGGCACAGGAGATCGCCGCCGACCCCGCCAAGGTGGATGCCGCGCTGGATCTTTTGATGGTCATCAAGTATCTGGAGCGCATCGGCGACCACGCCGTGAACGTAGCCGAGTGGGTGCAGTTCGTGCGCACCGGGCGCTACAAGGACGAAAGTATGTTCTGATACTCACTCTGCCCTTTTGGGCGCGTGTTTTCCTTATTTTCTTCTGGAAAAGGCTGTCTGCCACCCGGCAGGCAGCCTTTTTCGGTGGGAGCACGCCCTCTCAGGCGCTCCCGCGCCAGCTCCCCCGAAGGGGGAGCCAAGCCATTACGTTCGTTGCTAAAGTGTTAGGAGAAACGAGGAAGCTTCCGGCAGTGCTCTTGCCTCTCCCCTTGGGAGAGGTGGCATCGCGCAGCGATGACGGAGAGGGCGCACGCCGCTAGCCATATTTTAAAGTATCAAATGCAACAAGAAACTTTGCCGCCATGCCAAAGGCGCCCCCTTGGGGGAGCTGGCACCGCAGGCGACTGAGGGGGTTCTCCCCCTACAACGAAAATTGACTAAAAAATTTTTATCTTTTCTGCAATGTTTGCGGCGGGTCATTCGTATTCAAGGTATAAGAGCCCTAAAAGGGCTCCGCAGTTATCGTGCGGCGGGTGGTCCGGCTTCCCCCCCCCAGTCCCCCGCCCGCCGCACCGTTACGGAGGACAGATACAATGATGGCAAAGCTTGAATGCTCCACGCAGCCCGCCCGCATGGAGGCCGTGAGCCGCGATGCACTGGTGCAGGCGGCGCTGCAGGAGATCACCCACAATTATCGTGAGGCCAGCCTTTCCAACGTGGCAAGGGCTTATGGTGTTTCGCTGGCGTATGTCAGCGAGTGTGTGCGCGCCCAGACCGGGCGCACCTACAAGGAGCTGCTGCAAAAGCACCGTATGGAGACTGCCGCGCGGCTGCTGCGCCGCAGCGACCTGAACATCCAGCAGATCATCGCGCAGGTGGGGTACGAGAACACCAGCTACTTCTACCGCCTGTTCCACGAGCGCTACGGCCTGAGCCCCCGGGAATATCGGCTGGTGCGCACCGGCACCACCACCCGCCGCCCCACCGCATGAACCGCCCCTTATTTTGCTGCCCCCGACCGCCGTGCTGCCGCCCCGCGCACGGCGGTCTGTTTTTGCCGCAAAATGGAGAAAAATCTGGTACTTTATGGAAAATTGTGTTATACTGAAACAAATGCACCCCGCGCAGCAGGGCGTGGGCAAGAGAGGATGAAAGATATGTTTCGCGGAGCGGTGAGAGCGGATATGGCACAGATCTTAAAGATCTATGCCCGTGCGCGGGAATTTATGGCGAAAAACGGCAACCCCACCCAGTGGGGGGACAATTATCCCAGCCCGGAGCTGCTGGAAGAGGATATCGACACCAACCGGCTGTTCGTGTACATGATCAACGGCCAGATGCAGGCGGTGTTTGCCTTTATCCTTGGCGAGGACCCCACTTACAAGGTCATCGAGGACGGGCAGTGGCTCAACGACACCCTGCCCTACGGCACTTTGCACCGGCTGGCTTCGGCAGGCGAGAGCAAGGGCATCGGCAAGGCGGTGGTGGAGTGGTGTCTGGAGCACTGCGAAAGCCTGCGCGCCGACACCCACGCCGACAACAAGGTGATGCAGCATCTGCTGGAGAGCGAGGGATTTACCCGCTGCGGCATCATCCATGTGGAGGACGGCACCCCGCGCATTGCCTACCAGCGGATGTCCCTGACCCAGAGCCAGCTGGGATAAGAATGATTGAAAATGCCCTCCGCGTTGCTTTGGGCATCTTCAGCGGAAGAATATTTTTGATTTTGGGGTTCTGAAAAGCCTGCGGGCTTTTCAGAACCCCTTTTTCACGGGTGGAGCTCTCTCAGGCGCTCCCGCGCCAGCTCCCCCAAAGGGGGAGCCAAGCCGTAAGGCTTATCGCTAAAGTGTTAAGCATAATGAGGAAGTTTTCGGCAGTGCTCTTGCCTCTCCCTTTGGGAGAGGTGTCACCGTAGGTGACGGAGAGGGCGCACGCCGTTATCCCTGTCGCTAAAGTTTTAGATGCAATAAGAAACCTATGCCAAAAGCTCCCCCCTCGGGGGAGCTGGCATCGCGCAGCGATGACTGAGAGGGTTCTGTTCCTCGTCAAAACCGCAAAACTGTATTTCTATCAAGGACGATTTTTGAGGTGCTTTTGCAAAAGCTTACAAAAAACGCCGGTTTGGACTGCAAAATGCCTGAAAACACTTCCTCTTTTTGAGCGTATATGCTATAATGACAACTGTTCTCGTGTAAGGAACAGGAAAATGTACGCACTAGGCGTACAGCATAAGAGGAGTGTTACGATATGAAAACCTTGAAAGCGGTTGTAGCAAAATACAACCAGACCAGCCTGATCCTGCGCATCCTGATCGGCCTGGCAGTCGGTTCGGTGCTGGCGCTCGTTGCGCCGGGCGCGGGTTGGGTAGGCGAGCTGGGCAACCTGTTCGTCGGTGCGCTGAAGGGCATTGCCCCGGTGCTGGTGTTCGTCATTGTAGCAAGCGCGCTGGCACAGGGCTCGTCCAAGCTGGACCGCCGCTTTGGCACCGTGATCTGGCTGTACATGCTCACCACCTTTCTGGCGGCAGCCATTGCGGCCATCACCAGCTTTATGTTCCCGGTCACGGTGGTGCTGGCCGATGCGGCACAGTCCGACGTGATCCCGCAGGGCTTGGGCGAGGTGCTGAGCACCCTGCTGACCAACTTTGTGGCGAACCCCGTCAGCGCCCTGATGAACGGCAACTACATCGGTATCCTGTTCTGGGCCTGCATGTTCGGCATTGCCATGAAGAAGATCGGCGCAGAGAGCACCAAGGTCTTTCTGGCCAACACCGCCGATGCCGTTTCCCAAATCGTGCGCTGGATCATCAATCTAGCACCCTTCGGCATCATGGGTCTGGTGTACACCAACGTTTCCGGCAACGGTCTGGCCATCTTTACCCAGTACGGCAAGCTGCTGGCGCTGCTGGTGGGCACCATGCTGTTCATGGCGCTGATCGTTTCCCCTATTATCATGTTTATCTACCTGCACTGCAACCCGTACCCGCTGGTATTCCGCTGCCTGAAGGAGTCCGGTCTGACCGCCTTCTTCACCCGCAGCTCTGCGGCCAACATCCCCGTGAATATGTCCCTGTGTGAAAAGCTGGGTCTGGACAAAGACATGTACTCCGTGTCCATCCCGCTGGGCGCTACCATCAACATGGACGGTGCCGCCATTACCATCACCATCATGACGCTGGCAGCGGCCAATACGCTGGGCATTCAGGTGTCCCTGCCCGCCGCCATCGTGCTGAGCGCCATGAGCGCTCTGGGTGCCTGCGGCGCTTCCGGCGTGGCTGGCGGCTCTCTGCTGCTGATCCCCATGGCCTGCTCGCTGTTCGGCATCTCCAACGACATTGCCATGCAGATGGTGGGCGTAGGCTTCATCATCGGCGTGGTGCAGGACTCGGTGGAGACTGCGCTGAACTCTGCCGGTGACGTGGAATTTGCCGCCACTGCCGAGTATCACCAGTGGCTCAAGGAGGGCAAGCCCCTGCCGGCTTTCCTGAAGGGCTAATAGCACATAGAACAAACAAAGCAGCTGCTGCACGAGAAAGTGCGGCGGCTGCTTTTTGCGTGGGACGATTGGGAATGCGCTCCGCGTTGCTTTGCGCATAATCAGAGGAGAGATATAATTTGTGACCCAGAAATGTCTACGGCGTTTCTAAGCCGCTTTTTACGGGTGAACATTGCGTTGCAGGTGGTGCTGCGGACGAAGCTTTTTGCGCCCTTTTGCGCCTATGATGCCTTTTCTGGCGGGAAATGCAATCATTTTGGTACAAAAAACAGGCTGCCGTGCAAAAACACGGCAGCCTGCGGAAAAACTTTATTTTGCGTACTCCACGGCGCGGCTCTCGCGGATGACGTTGACCTTGATCTGGCCGGGATAATCCAGCGTGTCCTCGATCTTTTTGGCGATGGAGCGTGCCAGCAGGATGACCTGATCGTCGCTGATGACGTCGGGCTTGACCAGAATACGCACCTCGCGGCCTGCCTGCACGGCAAAGGCCTGCTCCACGCCTTCGAAGCTGGAAGAGATCTCCTCCAGATTTTCCAGACGCTTGACGTAGCTTTCCACGTTCTCGCGGCGGGCACCCGGGCGGGCGGCGCTGATGGCGTCGGCAGCCTGAATGATGAAGGCCAACGGGGTCTTGGGCTCCACGTCGCCATGGTGTGCCTCAATGGCGTGGATGATCTGGGTGTTCTCCTTGTACTTGCGGCAGATGTCCACGCCGATCTGGACGTGGCTGCCCTCGATTTCGTGATCCAGTGCCTTGCCGATATCATGCAGCAGACCGGCGCGGCGTGCCATGGTCACGTTCACGCCCATCTCGCCTGCCAGCAGACCGGCTACCCAAGCCACTTCCATGCTGTGGGTCAAAGCGTTCTGACCAAAGCTGGTGCGGTACTTCAGCCGGCCGATCAGCTTGATCAGGTCGGGGTGCAGGCCATGGATGCCCAGCTCCATCACCGCACGCTCGCCCTCGCGCTTCATCTGCAGCTCCAGATCGTGGCGGCACTTCTCCACCGTCTCCTCGATGCGGGCGGGGTGGATGCGGCCATCGCCGATCAGGCGCTCCAGCGTCATGCGGGCGACCTCGCGGCGGGTCTGGTCAAAGGAGGACAGGGTGATGGCTTCCGGGGTATCATCGATGATCAGATCTACGCCGGTAGCGGTCTCCAATGCGCGGATGTTGCGGCCCTCGCGGCCGATGATGCGGCCCTTCATCTCATCGCTGGGCAGCGGCACCACGCTGACGGTGGTCTCGCTGCAATGGTCGGCAGCGCAGCGGCTGACGGCCTGTCCGATGAGGTTGCGGGCGATGTTATCGCAGTTTTCCTTCAGGTCGGTCTCGTAGGCGGCAACGCGCACGGCCTTTTCGTGGGTCAGCTCCTCGTCCACCTTGTGCAGCAGCACCTCGCGGGCGTCCTCCTGACTCAGGCCGGCCAGCGTTTCCAGGCGCTCCAGCTCCTTGGCGCGCAGAGCGTCGATTTCTGCCAGACGCTCCTCGGCTTCAGCGGCGCGCTTTTTCAGCTCTTCTTCCTTCTTTTCCAGCGCCTCGGTCTTGCGGTCCAGCGCCGTCTCCTTCTGGTCGATGCGGTTCTCCTGACGGCTGATCTCCGCACGGCGCTGCTTGATCTCCTTGTCGGCCTCTGCCTTCTGGGCATCGACCTCGGCTTTCAGACGGAAAGCCTCGTCCTTTGCTTCCAGAACCGCTTCCTTGCGCTTCTGGTCGGCGGTCTTGATCGCTTCGTTCACCAGCCGGGTAGCCTCGGCTTCGGCGCTGCCGATCTGGGCTTCGGCGGTCTTTTTACGGTTGTTGTAACCAATAAAATAGCCCGCAGCCACGCCGACAACAGCAACGATCAAGGCCACGATCACTCCGATCGCAGTCATTGCGTTCACTCTCCTTTGTTTCAATTCAATGCAAAATTAAAAGCAGGAGACGCTGCGCAGCAGGACACGGGCAATGATATAGAAAGAGCTTTCAATCCAAAAAGTGACACCAAAACCATACGCACCGTCCAAAACCGGCGGTACGGGCAAAAGCATACGGCTTTTCTCTCTACGGTTCCATTTTATATCAAACAGGCACACGATGCCTGAAACGGGTACAGGGTCACACAGAAGCCTGCGTACAGCGTCTTTGATTCCATACTACTAATTATAGTACGAAACAATTGCCCGCTTGTCAAGAGGAAAACCCTGCCCGCAGAACATTTTGTGCAGAAAAACAAAATTCTTATTCCAGATACATCCGCCGCAGCCGCATCAGGCGGGCGGGGGTCAGGCCGTATTCGGCTTCCAGATAGCTCTCGGCGCTGCCGTAGTCCTGCCGGATGGTGCGCAGCACAAAGGGCGCAGCCTCCGGGTCTACCCCGGCAGCGGTCTGCCAGCGCATTTTTTGCGCCGGGTCGGCGGCGATCTCCGCCGCATGGTCAGCCATGGCCTTTTCGATCTCGGCGGCGCGGCAGAGGTTGGTGCGGGCATAATCCGCGCAGATGGTCTCGTCCGAAGCACCCAGCGCCAGTAAAATCAGCATGGAGGCTACGCCGGTGCGGTCCTTGCCCGATGTGCAGTGGAACAGGATGGGCGTCTCGCCGGCTTCCAGCGCCCGGAACAGCTCCTTGAACGCCTTGTTGCCGGTGAGCATCTGCCGGTACATCAGCTGGGAGAGGTTCGTCCCGGCGGGGACGCTCTGCACCAGCCGCTGGATGTCGTTGGGGGAAAAATCGATCTCCTGCCCGGCGGCATCCCGCAGGCCGCAGATCTGCACCAGCCGTGCGCCGTCCGGCACATAGTCCGGCAGCTTTGCGGCTTCTGCGCCGCTGCGCAGGTCAAGGATGAGCCGCAGTCCCAGCCCGTCCAGCCGGGCGCGGTCGGCCTCGCCGGTCAGCAACCCGGTGGGGAAACCCCGGTAGATCTGCCCCCACTTTACGGTCTTGCCCTCGTCGGCATGGTAGCCGCCCAGTTCCCGGAAGTTGTTGCCGCCCGCAAAGGGCAGCTGGGTGCCCGGGGCGGGATGCTCCGGGGCAGATTTTGCGGCGGCGCTGGAAAGCACCGGCGCGGTGTAGAAGGGCTTTGCCGGCCGACCCCGGCGGGGCGGCAGGCTGGCGGTGCTGCCCAGAACCTCTAACAGGTAGC
>OLGM01000751.1_pt1 | contig 18083 bp, 13 predicted proteins | sample 1606001 | NCBI WGS metagenome assembly OLGM01 (sample SAMN03283294) | human gut metagenome | biome: human-associated habitat; material: feces | host: Homo sapiens | place: Peru | collected 2012
TCTATGGATATTCTTTTTTATTCTTTCATCTTCATTTTACAATCTGCGAAATTTTAAAATATTATTTAAGCTTTTTTTCACTTTAAAAGGTTTTATAACCTGTTACGGGTTTAAAGTGATTCGTATTATTTTCGTATTATTTTTAAATCATTTTTAGGAGGTTTATATGACAAATTCAAAATCAAGAAAAATGTTTAAATTCGTAACCTTCTTAATGGCGATATTGATGTTTTCTTCGGTTTTTACTATTAGTGCTTCTGCAGCTAGTACCACATGGACGCTAACTAAAGATAAAACCGAAGCAATTTCAACTTCATTAGGACTGTATAAAAAAGGTACAATTAGTAATTTAAGTAATTCTACCAGTTCTGATGACGGTGTTAATCTTTATCTTGAATATTCAATTCCCGGAGAAGGTTGGGTACAGGCACAACATGTTTTTGCTGAACCGGGATATAATGCATCATCAGGTGTATACACCGTCATAAATAATTCCAAAGCATCATGGAGAGGTAAAATGAATTCATGGTGGTGGGGCGGTAAGAATTGTTCAGCCACAGGTAAAATTACAGCAATCTAATTTAGTATTTATTATTTCCTTGTAAGACCCGTACTTACAAGGAATAGGGTGAGTAAAAATGATAAAACAAAATTTAAAATTGTTTTTTAAAACTAAAATAATATTTATTCCGGTTATCATACTGTTAGTATGTTTTTTGGGGAATCTTGTATATAGTTGTTATAGCTTTTCACTCAATAGTGATGTATTAATATATTTAAAGAATTCTATAAAATTATGCTTACTATCATTTGTAATATTATGTTTTACATCATATGAATTCTTTTACCTATATAAGCGTTGTTATATAGATGAAGCATTGTATTCACACAAAAATGGTAAGACTAGGATTTTAACAAGTACTGTAACAGTTTTGTTGTTTATTCCGGCCTTAGAATTCTTTAGCGCATTTGTATTTAATTTTGTTATATTTTTGTCATCCGGAATGAATGACTACAGTTATTTGTATCATATATTTTCAGTTTTATTTTTATATGTTTTTCTGGGTGGAATAATCCCGATTTTACTTGGCGTTTTTTTTGCTCAAAAGACGAAAAGGATTGTTTCATATGCTCTTATGGCGCTTATAATTTTCCTTGTGTCAAGTACATCTGACTTTATTCCGGGGGGGTTAAGCCAGGTTACCAAAATTAATTTTTGGGAAGCAAAATATTTTCTTGCATATATTCTGCCAAATGATTTAGAGTGGTACATAAACCATGATTACGGTATGTATGCTGAAATTTATAGATGGAATTTAATTATTTTCTGGATTTCTCTACTGTCATTTTTGTTTTTCAAACTTTGTCAAATAAAGAAAACCGCATTAAAAGCTGTTTTACTGTCATTAACACTATTAATTTCAACATTTAATCTGGTTGGCTACTTTTATGGCGGAAGCCATATTGAAAAGGGAGCTCAGCTTGACAGTATTTCAATGTCAGATTATTTGTTTTATACTGAAAATGAGCAAAAGAACCAAGATACGGATTTTGAAGTTACATCATACGATATGGATTTAAGCATTTACAGACAATTAGACGCCGAAGTATCAATGACTTTATCTGATACAGGTTTAGAGTATTACAATTTTACATTGTACCATGGATACAATGTTTTAAAGATAACTGATATTGAAGGAAATGCTTTAAAATATAATCGTGAAGGAGATTATGTTACTGTAATAGGGAACGGAAACCTGCAGCTTATAAACATAAAGTACAGCGGTTATTCACCTATATTATACAGTAATTATCAGGCGTGTTCTCTGCCCGGCTTTTTTGCATATTACCCTATTCCCGGATTTCACAAAATTACGGGTGATTATACCACATATAATCCGATTGAGATAAAATCCGGAACAGAATTTAATATTCGAGTTGATTCAGCAAGGCAGTTTTATTCAAATCTTGATGAGGTAAAGAATGAGAAAAATTGTTTTGTCGGGGTTACAAGCTATCCTACGCTTTTTAGTGGATTTTATAAATCAAATTCGTCTGATATTTATAAGATTTATGCAATTACTGTAAAGGGGTGGGGATTGAGCGAAATAAATGAAGAATATATAGACGAAATTCAGAAATACATTAATGAGTTGGATAACAATAGCAGCAATAAATTAAATCTCAAAGAATATACTATTATTCAGATAAATGAAATGCTTTCTTCTAATTGTATTTATGATGGAATATTTTTAGGAGATGATACAGTTTTTATTAATAAAGCAACTGATGAGGAAACAAAGAAGCAAGTTGCTGAAATACTTCTTGCTCAAAGAGATATGGGCTATTCTAAATATGTAGAAAAAGCCGTGGTTGACTCCGAAAGTATAAATGATAATTAACAAGGAAGAAGGTACAATTGTGCTGATTTTGAAGAAGTGCACCAAGTCTTTTAAGAAAACAAAAGCTTTAAATGATTTTTCCTGCGAATTTAAGCACGGTATTTATGGCTTACTTGGGCCAAACGGTTCTGGCAAAACTACTATGATGAGATGTATATGCGGTTTGCTTTCTCCCGAAAAGGGAAGCATTGAGTGCGATTGTGAAAATATAGGATATTTGCCTCAGCAGTTTGGTGCTATGAAGTCATTGACTGTATATGAAACTATGAGATATTTTGCCACATTAAAGAAAATACCTAAGTCAAATCAAGACAATGAAATCAGATATTGCATTGATTTGGTCAACCTAAGTGATAAAATTAAAAACAAAGTGGGTTCGCTGTCAGGAGGTATGGTTCGACGATTGGGAATAGCCCAAGCTATAATGGGAAATCCTGAAATTGTTTTGTTTGATGAACCGACTGCAGGTCTTGATCCTGAGGAGAGAGTAAGATTTAAATCTCTTTTAAGGAAAATAAAAAATGATAAAACTATTATTATTTCTACTCACATTGTTTCGGACGTAAAATCAATATGTGATGAGATTGTTATAATTAATGAGGGAAGAAATGTTGTTCAGGGAACTTGCAACGATATTACTTCTATCGGAAATGAAAAAGTTTTTCTTTTAGACGAAGAATATGAAAATAATTTAGAGGGAAATTATTATGTTAAAGACAGAATCAGTAAGGATAATAAAAATTATATAATCGTTCTCTCAAGTAATTTTATTGAGCAGGGAGTGAGTATTAACGCTGATATAGAGGATGGATATTTATGTGCCTTAAAAGATATATAAACCGCCTCTCATTAATACAATTAACACTTAAAGGAATGGGAATTCTCTATATTGTACCTGTTGTTTTTTTATTTCTTGTACTTCCTTTTTTAACATATTTGGATTTTGCTAAAGGATATTCACCCGAACAATGTTATTTTTCAACATACATAATGTTACAAATTTTTTGCCCATTTTTTGCTGTATGGTGGACTTTATTTGGTTTCAGAGAGTATGTAGAGGGCAGGATCAGAGAACTATTGCTTGTTTATAAAAAAAGTCTTATAGTTGAACTTTTTCTTGTGTTTGTTTTTTATTTCCTGCATATATGTGTATTGCTTGGTTTATATTGTATAATACTAAATTTTAATTATTTCAATTATATTTTTATATTTTTTGTTCAGGCATTTGCTTTTTTTAGTATTAGTTTTTCAATATCTATAATTTTAAAAAATATAGCAATTCCTTTTATTATCAGTGTGTGTTACGAAATATTTTGCATGACTGCCAATATTGACTTTCTTAAGTTTATTAATATGCTTTCATCTGATATTCCAAGCAGCACCATGGACATAATATGTCCATATATTTTTATATTGATAAGTAGTATATTTGTTTTTGTGTTATCAAATTCTTGTTTCAAACGTTTGTAATATTTTTATAATTATATAATACCTGATTATACATATCCAAAATCTGCATAGCAGTAAACAAAGAAAAGCTACTTCCGTATATCCGCATAATACTGTTCAAAGTCAATCTCTCTTGCAATCGCCTTATCCCTCAAACTTGATGCAAATCGTGACCATTTCTCAAATTCGGAAATGGTCATTTTCTTTTTCATATAGCGTGCGTAATGTGCCTTATATGCTCTGTTGTAGGTCTGCCAAATGGGATCGTTTTTGCACTTGTCGTCATAGTGCCGTCTTGAGCCGACATCTCGACAGGTCTTGTCAGGCTCGTCCTTTAACGGATTATCACAGTAGCTGAAATATTTGCCACCACGAATAAAAAAGAATTTGCCGCAGTGCTTGCACTTGGTCGGAATATAAATGTTCAAATTCTGTAACTGCTTATGATAATATACGAGTGAAAACTGAGAAGTGCTTCCGTAATATAAGAAAAGAAATAGGGGTCAAAGGCAAGTTTTATGTTAATAACTATATAATTAATGAATTTTGTGATAGCAAGAAGAATAAAGACATTTAATAGCGTGTGATAGAATACCGACAAGTAATAGCTTTCTATACTTGTCGGTATTTTTATGCCCTTTTTACATGAAAATGGAAGGGCATGATGAAATATAGAAACAGAGGTCCTCCAAACAACCTGAATTACTAAAAGATTCAGATTGATTGGAGGAAAAATTAATGGACAAGCGTCCTAAGAGAAGAAAATTACTGAAAGAAGGTGTTAAAATGTTAGGATTTATGATTGGTCTTTTTGCCGGTGCTTTTATCGGCGTTTGCGTTATGTGCCTGTGCAATGCAGCGGCAAAAGCTGATGAGCAGATGGAAGATCATATAAACGACAAAAACAAAAAATAAGAAACAGGTGATAATTTGAACAAAAACTATATAAATGAAAATAACATTGACTCTGAACACAAAATTGAGTCAGTAGTAAATGACTGCAAGGTCACGGTTTACTTTTCTAAAAGCAGAAATAGTCAGGTTGAGAGAAATGTTCTTGAAAACCTTTTAGATACATTTGAGAAGAGATTGAAATCCCAGATTGGATGTTGAATTTCTTTAAGTTTATTTTAAGATTTTACTGGATATTATAGAAGTTATGTAGTATTGTTGGTTTGCAAAAATCGTATGAAAGGACTGATAAAATGAAAAGAGTATATTGCTTGTACAGAGTATCAACCAAAGGTCAGGTTGATAAAGATGATATTCCAATGCAGAAAACCTCGTGCAGAGAATTTGCAGAACGCAACGGCTGGACAATTCTGAAGGAGTTTCAGGAAAAGGGTGTGTCCGGCTTCAAGGTGTCTGCAAGCGACCGAGATGCAATTCAGGATTTGAAAGCTGCCGCAGAGAAGAAAGAATTCGATGTACTCCTTGTCTTTATGTTTGACAGAATCGGTAGAATTGATGATGAAACCCCGTTCGTTGTCGAATGGTTTATCAAACACGGCATAGAGGTGTGGAGCGTCAATGAGGGTGAACAGCGTATGGATAATCATGTGGACAAGCTTATGAATTACATACGATTTTGGCAAGCCAACGGTGAAAGCCAAAAAACGTCAGCTCGTGTTAAAACTCGCCTTAACCAGATGACATTGGACGGCAAATTTACCGGAGGTGTTGCACCATTCGGTTACAAACTTATAAAAAGCGGTGAAATCAACAAAAAGGGAAAAGAGCTTATGGACATAGTCGTTGACGATGATGAAGCTCCGATAGTCAAGAAGATATTTGAAATGACAGTCAAAGAGGGTTATGGTTCATATCGAATGGCTGACTACCTGAACAGTCATGGAGTAAGAACTCATAATAATAGCAAATTTCAATGTAATACGGTTAATCGTATTCTAAAGAACAGGCTGTACTGCGGTTATCTTGTGTCAGGCGGTGTTAAATCACCGTATATCGAAAGACTGCATATCATTGATGAAAATATCTTTGACCAAGCACAGTTTATACTGAAACAACGCTCATCAAAGAATGAGGAAAAGCAACAGATAGCAAGAACAACAAAAGGCAGTACATTGCTGTCGGGAAATATATACTGTGCCCACTGTGGTCAGAAGATGGTATCAACAAGCTATATCGACCGATACGACAGGGCAGACGGCAGTCAGTACAGAGTTCGCAGACAGAGGTATATCTGTACGAACAAAGCAATGAAAAGAGGTGCATGTGACGGACAGTCGGCTTATGTGGCACACAGAATTGACGGTGCCGTGCTTGCAACGCTGAGGGATTATCTCGCCAAAATCAAATCAACGCCAAAAGATATAGCACTGGAAAAACGCTACAAATCCGAAATATCGGAGCATAGGAGGAAGCAGACAAAGCTTGAGAAAGAAATTGAAAAGCTGAAAAGGCAGGTAGTTGAATTATCTGCCGAAATAGGACGATCACTCCTCGGCGAAAGTCGCTTCACTCCCGATATTTTATCAACCTCTATTGATAATACAAACGATTTGCTCCATAAAAAAGAAATTGAATTAAGTGATATAAAGTACAAGCTTGCCAATCAGCAAAATGCGATGGGCAGGCTTGATTTTTATTATTCACAATTCAGAACTTGGGCAGACGAATTTGACAATTCAACAATGGAGCAGAAGAAAATGATAGCCTGTCAGCTCATAAGAGAAGTGAAAGTATCACGAGGTTATGAATTAGAGATTATATTCGACCTTAATTATGAACAATTCTTATCTCTATAAAGACTTATAGATTGAATTTACAAATTTATTCTGCTATAATATTTTCAGCTTAGAAGTGGGTGAATATATATGAGCGAAGAAAATAAGATACAAATTTTTGAAGATAAAAAGATTCGTACTGCGTGGAATGAGTCGGAAGAAGAATGGTATTTTTCCATAGTTGATGTAATTTCAGTTCTGACTGACAGTAACGAACCTCGTCGTTACTGGAGTGATCTTAAGAGAAAACTTAAGGCTGAAGGAGCAAACCAGTTGTACGAAAATATCGTACAACTGAAAATGTCATCTCCTAAGGATGGTAAAAATTACAAAACTGATGTTGCAAATACAGAGCAACTTTTGAGAATAATTCAATCTATTCCGTCACCAAAAGCAGAACCATTTAAAATGTGGCTTGCAGAAGTTGGCAGAGAAAGAATAGATGAAACTATTGATCCCGAACTTACCATAGAGAGAGCCCTTGAAACATACCTGAAAAAAGGATATAGCAGAGAGTGGATAAATCAAAGACTTCAGGCTATACAGGTAAGAAAAGAGCTTACTGATGAATGGGATTCTCGTGGTGTAAAGCAGGGTGTAGAATATGCAATTCTGACTGATGAAATTACAAAAGCGTGGTCAGGAATGACAACCCGCCAGTATAAAAATCTCAAAGGATTGAAAAAGGAAAACCTGAGAGATAATATGAGTACGCTTGAGTTGGTACTAAATATGTTGGCAGAAGCTACTACAACCGAGATTTCCAAGGAGAAAAATCCTCAATCATTTTCTGAAAACAGAAGTGTTGCAAAGGAGGGCGGAGAAGTAGCCGGAAATGCACGAAAAGATATTGAGGAAAGAACAGGAAAACCTGTGATTACTTCAAAAAATGCCGTCAATTTTTCAAATCTCATTTCCGATGTAATAGAAAATGATTTTGATAAAAGTGAATAAAGTATTCTGATTGCCTTGTGAGTTAAAAAATCCCGCAAGGCTTTTATTATATCCCAATTTCTAGTTTATTCCTCGGATGTTTGGAAGACAGAATATTCTTCTGTTTGTTGATACTCGTATGTGTGTAAATCTGCGTTGTGGTAATGGAGCTGTGACCCAGCATTTGTTGAATATAGCGTATGTCAACATCTTCTTCAAGCAGTAGAGTTGCAAAAGAGTGACGAAACATATGCGGAGTAATGTGCAGCGGCACTTCTGCACCGATTGCATAGTTGGTAATCATATTACGAACAGATTGTTCAGATAGACGGTTGCCGAGTCTATTTATAAAGAAAAATTTGTTGTTTGCTATTTCAAATTTAAATGATTGATTATACTTTTTGAGCAACTCCTGAACATTTTGATTGCAGATTTGAATCAGGCGTTCTTTTGAGCCCTTTCCGTAAATTTTGATTATGTAATCATTAAAATCAATTTGTTCAGTCGTGAGTGTGCATAATTCTGAAATCCTCATTCCGGTGGCAAATAACAACTCGAGTATAAGTACATTTCGCAGAGCAACTTTTTTAGCATACTCAGTTTTCGCTTTGGTAAGTTTTAAATAAGCAAACTTAATAATTTGTTCAATATTATTTATGGGAATAGTTTTTGGGAGAATAAAGGGTTCTTTATACTTGATTTGTATCTTATGAAAAGGATTAATATCAATAAGTTCCTCAATTTCAAGATAGTGAAAAAATGCTTTTAGCGAAGCGATTTTTCGTTTAACACTCTTAGGTTTGTACTTGCAATGCAGTAAATCAATGTATTGCTCAATGGATTTTTTGTTTGTCCATTCAATAGCAGATTCCATAGTGAATTCAAAATACTGCCTTAAATCAATAGTGTATGATTTTATCGTTTTCTGATCAAGATTTTTTCTTGAAAGGCAAAAGTTTAGATAATCAGTGGTTAGATTATTTGCTTGTACATTTTTTATTTCCATCGCATATAGCTCCTTGTTTTTAATAAATTTATTATGCAATAGAAAACAAAGAAAGTCTATTCAAATATCTATATTTATTTTGCCTAAAAATTTTATTTATTGAGCAATAAACAAAATTGTATTATACAAAATGCATAAAAACACTATGTGAAATTTTATAACTGATTTACGCAAAAGTTATTTTAATGTTTGTCGAATTATGTTATAATTGACACCATAAAGGGTGATTATAAATATTTTTATATTATGTACCCGAAATATAGATTTAGTTAAGGCTTAATACTTTTTTCTTAGAATGAGATTAAGCACTACATAGACATACACCAGTTGAATGTAAGATGTGTAGCGTATTTTGTTAACAGAAATGTTTTATTGACCTTATCTGAAAATAATGAATAAAGGATAACTTTAAATTATCTATGAGAAAGGATGTTTAAAATGATTAATGAAAAAATTGTATTAGTAACAGATAGTAACACAAAAAGAACCGAGGCTTCTATTTCTGACCGTAATTTGGAAGGAAACAATAGCATTGCTACTCAAAAAATTTCGAATGCAATAAAAAATTGTTGTAAAGAATTTCAAATGTATACAAAAATTGAAGATTTTGTGGATAATATTAAACAACATAAAAACGATTTGATATTCCCAATGAAGTATGGTAAAAATACCCCAGATTCCAAAAGTATAATTCCCGGTATATGTGAAGGAATGAACATGCGATATATAGGTGCTGATGATTATACACATATGATCTGCAATGATAAATACACATCTAAATTATTTGCAAAACAGTTTGGAATAAAATCTGCACCTTGTTTTTTGGTAAGAAATTTTGATAATAAAGAATATGTCATTGAAGCTATAAAAAACTTAAAGCTTCCTCTTGTCATAAAGCCAAACTTTGGAGGCGGTTCTACTGGAATATCCGATAATAATATTTGTTTTGATTACGATGAAGCTATTAAACTTTGTGAAAAATTATTTTACTATCATGAAATGCCAATATTGGTAGAAGAATATCTAGACGGACAAGAGATTGAATTAATTTTAGTTGGTAATAAAAATCAAGTAGTTTTTAGTCAAGAAGTACAATTAATAATGGCTAATAAAGAATCATTTGATAAAGAGATTTGGGGGTTTGAAACAAAAAAAATTGATGACTCAAGTATTGGATTCAAACTAAGTAGCTATATTGATGAATGCACTAAGGAAAAAATACATTGCTTATTTAAATCTTTTTATAAAATGGAATTTATGAGAGTAGACGGAAGATTTCATAACGGTGAATTTCATTTAATAGAATTATCACCTGACTGTTATTTAGGCGATGACTGTGCGTTTTACTATGCGTTTCAAAAACATGGATATTCTTTATCGGATATGTTTGAGTTTCTTATAAACAATGGTCTAAATCACTATCAATTATAAACTCCCAATAGCCTAAAAAATCGACTCTAAATGGAAAGTTAGAATAAAAAGAATTATTATTACATATTCCATTTATTCCTTCCGCAAGGAGTTTTGTAGATTTTTTGGTGTTAGGATTATTTATTATAGCTATAATTTTTTTGTAATAAAAAGCTTTCTTTTTAAAATCTTTTATTCTTGTATAATAGAAATATAAATTTTGAAAAACAATATGCAGAAACTCTTCATATTGAAAGTCTTTATACAAAACTTCTATTTTTTTAGCATAAAAAGATGCCTTATCATACTCATCTGTTAAACAATAATAAATCAATAAGTTACAGTATATGAGTACAGTTTCGTATACTGTAACTGATAACAAAGATGAATCAAGTAAAGCTTTTTCAGTTTTTTTGTCATACTTATTACCCAAAATATCAATTGCGGCAACATTATTCAAATAATAGCATATTGTAGTACTGCTTTTGTCCAAGGAAAGTGCTCTTTTAAGTGCTTTTTTTGCATCCAAAAGATTTCCTTTATAAGCGTAAATCATTGCTAAAGATATATATATAGATGAAACATTTAGATTCATTTCCTGAGTTTTAAATATTTTTAATGCTTTATTATAGTATTCTATTGCCTTTTCATTGTCATCACATAATTCAGCATAATTTCTTAGTACATATGCATACTCCTTAAATTGCTTATAAAAAGGATTATTTAAAATTGCTACACCTAGTTTTTCAGATATGTTAGAACTATGCATTTTCATGCAATAATTCATTAATGCTAATTCTAGAATAAGTCTTAGTCTGCTGTTGATTGGTGCATGTTCAATTAATGACTGCAACTTATCTTCAACTTCAAATGATTCGAACAGAGAATAGATTAACCCTTGCAATGCCAAATGATAATTATTATTGACATCAAAAATAGTATTAAGATTTTTTTGTGCTTCATCTGCAAGTTTATTTGATATACAAACCTCAATTAACAAGATTGTTAATTTATATATTCCTTTTTGTATAATCAAACTATTTGCTGACATTTCTAAAACAGATTCTCGATATTTTACTAGCTTACTAATTATTAACTGTGGATACTTTTGTTCATTTAACAATTCTTTTAATCTGGGTAATAACGAAAACAATTCTTCATCAGAGAACTTCATACACAAAAAAACTAGCTGTTCCAACATTGAAAAGTCATTTGTTTTGTTCAAATTTTCAAAATAGTATCTTTTTATTGATGCATAAGCACAAAAAAGAATAGGATCATATGTTACTTTATCTAGTTCATGTTTGATAGAATCATGAATTGATAAAAACATGTTACTGTCAAATTTTAATATTTTTTTATTTAATAAATTTTCAATTAATTTTTTTAAATCTTTTGTTTTAAAATACTCAGTAAGAGAATGATTGTTCGTTACCTGATAACACAATAAATAAAGTAAATTTTTATCAATTTTGCTTTCGTGTAGATAAATTAAATATATAATATATTTTTCATAAATTGATAGAGCTTTTATTGAAATATTAATGTTACTATTATTTAATTTTGATTGTTCATTCGCAAGAATAATCTCCATCAGATTTCCTTGGCTATCATCGTACAGTTTTTCAATTACTTCAAAATTAATCGATATATTTTTTGGTGCTAAAGATTTAGCTATACTAAAATCCATTTTTTCTACGATGAAGTTCTCAATTATCACACCTGTTTCTTTTAATTCTTTATAAAAATTATAAAAATGTGTCTTATCTTTCTCACCAAGGGTATATTCAAAAATAAAAGTTTTATTTTTAGTGTTTTTAATGATAAACTGCAATAATTCAAAAGATTGCGTGTCAATATTTTGGATATTATCAATATTGAGAATAATCTTTGAATGGTTTAATAAATAAACAATATAGTCTTTTTTACGTATAATAGAAGCTTCTTCGCCGATTTCAGCAAGAGGTTCAGCATCTCCTAATCCAAAAGCTGACCGCATTAAGTAGAAAATATATCGTAATAAATTTCCAAAGCTTCTAATTCCATGTTCCGTAGGTGTTGGTACTAAAGAAGAATTGTTAAATGAAAAAATTTCAAATTCTTTATAAATATCATTAAAATACTGGAGATTTTCAATGGTTTCCACAGAGCTTTTGCTCATCTTTACTGTTATTATATCATTAGAGATAAGTTTACTCATTTTGAGTTTTTCCATTAATCCACTTTTTCCTATACCACTTATTCCGCTGAGAATAATAATCTTATTAGTTGACCCCTGTGAGTTTACAAAATTCGACAAGAGTTTAATCTCGTTATTCCTATCAATTAAATTTTCCATATTTATATAATCCTTGATCGATAATTTAAAGTTATCCTTTATTTGTTGGCGTGTAGTGGATAGGAGTGATAAAATTTAAAATAGAAAGACTAAAGTGTAAATATGACAAAATTTGTCATATTTAATATAGTTAGTAATTATTATTTGATAAATATATGTGACTACTATTATAAGCCAATAGCAAAATAGTTGTGCAAAAGCTGGAAAACCGTTATATAAAAGAAATATAAGAAGATTGCAATGAGTTATGTTTGGTCACTTTAATTCCTATCTTTGCTTTATATCGATACATGATAAGATGCTGTTTAAAGAAATTTATTAAAGTTTCTTTACCTTAAGTAAATGTAAAGATAAACAAGAACTGTGTCTGTCAAATTGTTGAATAAGCAATCGTGTTTGTTTTTTATTGTTAAATTATAGCAGATATCCCTTAAGCGCCTCCATAATTTATTTTCATGTTATTATCTATAAGGTGCTGTGTTCTTTTTTATTTCGACCTAAATAAACCGTCAAAACGATAAAAGAAAAATACCGCTCTACGGTGCAATTTACAATGTGGTATTAGCGCATATAGTAACACAATAAGACTATTATTATATTACACGAGGTGATATATTTATGAAATGGCTACATTTATCTGATTTGCATTTTAATATTCCTGGATATGATAACAAGATACTAAAGGATAAGTTTTTATGCAAGTTAAAAGAATTAAATCTTTATTTGGATTTTATAATAATTACAGGAGATATTTTGTATCAATACTCTGAAAATAATGATGAAATTGATAAACTGGTTGAATATATAAAATCTATTGCAATGATCTGCAGATGTGATGCAAAGTATGTTTTCATATGTCAGGGTAATCATGATGTTTCACATTCGGATAAAAAACGAATTGATTTAGTGAAGGAATTTAGGTGCAAAAATAATAAAGATGAATTTTATGATTCATTGGATGACTTATCAAACGAAAAGTTTAATATAGCGTATCTCAAAATTACAGGAAAAAATTATGAATCCTATAAAGTTATTAATATAAGGAACAAACCATATAGAATTATATCAATAAATTCATCTTTGCTATCGATAGATAATAAGGATAATGGGAAATTAAGGATTTGCAATAAAAAATTAAATGAAATAAGTTGTGAAATTAAAAAAGATGAAAGGCTTAATATACTAATTATGCATCACGGAGCTGAATTTCTTAGGGAGGATGAATCTAGAAAATTTATTCATTGGATGGACGATAATAACATTGATATCGCTTTTAGTGGACATACTCATCTATCTGCAGCAATTACTTATGATGATACATATAGAAATATTATGCAATTTACCTCTGGGGCAATTGCTCAAGACGGATATGCTTTGCCAAGTTTTTATATTTGCAGTAATGACAATGAATTTCAAAATATAGATATAGATTTGTTTGCGTTTTCTAAAGAAACTGATTCTTGGGAATTAGGAAATAATTTTCTAAGAAAATTCAAAAATGGACATTATATATAATGTAGTTAGATTTAATAAAAAAACAGAGGATGAAATAAATACAGAGAAAATTAAGGAGTGCTTTTCATTTTATAATAATAAATACAAGGAAAAATATAATACTGATTGCATCTATGCGAATAAGTACTCTGATTATGAAGAATTTGATTCTTGGAAGATTATGCACTCTTTAGTAGAGATACAAATACCATACAATATAGCAATATATTTGACGAATGATGTTATAAATAAAATCACAGATAAGAAATTCAAAACAAATGATACCACTTTATCTTGTGCGGAACTTAGAAATGTCATTTATGATAGTATTTTAAATTGTTCTGTCAAAGAATATTGCTCTGAAATAGAGAAAAGTTGTTGGGCAAGCAGATATGCACGAAAGTATAACAGGAACGAAGAAATACTAGTAATAAATGAAAATGGGAATATTGATAGATTAAATTACAATTACATAAAAGATGCGTTAATAAAAGAAGTATTAGATTCTTTAACATATAACAGTGTTTTTTATGAGAAATTATCAAATAGAGAAATTGAAGATATGGCTAAAGCTATATTGGTAAGGTTAAAAAATTTAGACATTTTTCAAATAAAAAAAGAAATTCTTATTTCCCTAATAAAAGAGTTTATCACTAGATATCCCCATCCGTGGGTTGTTTATAAAAATAGGGAAGAGATTATTAACTACCATATTAGTCAAGCCCAAAAGCACATAAACCGTATCAAAAGTAAAAAACTTAAAGATAATAGCATACAACAAATAGAGGCAACTTATCATATTTGTGCTTCCATAATTTCTCAATATGATAATTATATTGGGTGTAAAGAGTTATCTCCTTTGCGTATATTACATAAAAGCCTTACATGTATGAATAACGAAGAGTATTGTGCAACACATAAATTGCCGATGCAGTTATTTCAAGTTGTCCAGTTAAAAAAAGACATTATCAGTTGTGGAAAATCATTTGAAATCTTTGTTAAACATATTGAAACATTATATAATGATATAGTTGAAAAGCAAAAAATAACTTTAGAAACAACAAAAAATGCATTAATTGAATTGTGGGAATATTCATTAAGTTTAAAAGATAATGATAGAGAACAATATTTATCTAATAATCATGAACCTATAGATAAAGTACGAAGTGTTTTTTCTAAAGCAAGAGGATTTGTTGTAAAATCAAATTTAAGAGGATTGAAAAATGCATTTTGGGTATCTCCATTCTGGGAGAGGCATGAAATAAAACAACAAAACTTAGATAATCAGTTATTGGTTTGCTTATTAAAGAACAATGATCTAATCCAAAGTCTAAAAGAAGTCTGCGAATATCTGAAAAACAAAAAGTGTAGTTCTACAGAAGTAGTTTTTGCAAAAGATGATTTTACTGAGTTTTCTATTGAAGAACGAGCTGACACAAGGAATTTCTTAAAACAGCAAGGCCAAACACTACGTTGTATATTTATTATAGAAGATGACTTTTTACATATAAATTTCAATGGATGGAGAAATGTTCTTTTTGAAAAGATTCGTATAAGTAAATATTCTTGAAAATTTAAGAATAAATTAGGTGATTATGTTCATACTATAAATTAATAATATTAATTTATAGGAGGCTAAATTTAAGAGGTGAGTGTATTGAAGATAACAGGATTGAAAATAAGTCGATTACACAACTATGTTGATTATGATATTAAATTTAATAGCGATATTACTTTTTTATATGGCGAAAATGGTTGTGGAAAAACAACTGTTTTAAATATTATAACTTATATTATTACAGGCAAAATTTATGAATTATTTAAATTCCAATTCGAAGTAATAAAATTGACATATTGTTATGATATGGATAGCAAGGAAGAAAATATTAAAATATTTTACGATGAAGATAAGTTAATTATTAAATGTTTCGGAGGAGAAAATTGCATAGAAAGTTCCAAAATTGATTTTATAGATAGAATAGCTGATGATGTAGATGAAATAGAAAGGTATTATTTCAATGAATATGAAGTATTAGGTGAAATTAGAAGAACCTTTAATTATTTATATTTACCGTTAAGTCGTTCAGGAAATTACATCAATGATTCTAGATATTTTGCGTTGCATCGGAGAAGAAAGATAGACCGCTATTCCAGAAAAGAGTTTTTTGAGGATTATGATCAAAAATTGTTTGATGTGCAAAATCTTGTAAGAGATGCTAATAATAAAATGAATTTTAAGTTAAGAGATATTAATGAGAGGTTTACTGATGAAATTTTAAAGTCGTATTTGGATATTGATAATATACCTGATACATCTATAATAATTAATTATATGAAAAAACTTCTCGACAGGAACGAAATACAGAAAATAAAAGTAGATTACTCTAATGTATTAAAGGCAATAAAAAAATGGGATAATAACACCGAAGAAAAAATTAATCACTTTTTTGCTTCATTAATGACAGATATAGAAGATGCAAAAGATAAAATTCCTAGTATTTCTATTGATTTGTTAATTAAATTATCAGAAACAATAAAAATAACTACAATTATCGAAAAAGCAGAGAATACCGAACATAAGAAGTCCAAGGTAACACAACCTTTAAACGATTTTAAAAACACTGTAAATAAATTTCTATGTAGCAATAATTCAAAAAAGGAAATTACTATAAATCCAGAGGGGTGTATATCCTTGAAAACTGGGTATAGTAAAAATGTTAACATACAAAACTTATCTTCAGGGGAAAAACAAATTGTTACATTTTTTGCTTATTTAATATTCGGATTAGAGGATACAAATCAAGGTATTTTTATAGTTGATGAGCCAGAATTGTCACTCCATTTAAGTTGGCAAAGGAAGTTTATTGATTCTATTATTGATTTGAATAAAAACATACAACTTATTTTTGCTACACATTCACCAGAAATGATCGGTAAATATAGAGAAAAAGCCGTAAAATTGCATCCTAATATAGTTGAAAAGAGTGGTGAAGAAAATGAGTGACACTTATGATTTAGAATATTCTAATGAAGCCTTACTATCTAGAGTTCTATTTCTATCTTATGAAAATGATATTAATATATTTGTTGAAGATATAAAAAAAGAATTTGAATATGAAGAATTATTTGAAAGACTATTTGATGATAAGTTGAAAATAGGATGCATATTTCCTGTTGGTGGTAAGTTGTTTTTAGAACAAGCATTTGAATTGTTTGGAAACAGTAATAAATATGGAAAAACTTTTTTTATTGCAGATGGCGATTTTGATGAAATTTTAGGAAGGAAAAGGATAAATGCAATTAATTTTATTTATTTAAAAAAATATAATATTGAGAGTTACTTAATAGATGAAACAGCAGTAATATCTATCATGAGACCAAATTTACGAAAAACTAAGTTGGAAACCCAAAAAATAGTAAATTACATGACATGGTACAATGCTATTTTACCTTATTACAAAAAATTATTTATTTTGCATTGTTTAGTGCAGAAATATATTCCCCAAGTTCCTAATATATCACGTAAACCAGAAGGTTTTTTAGATAAATATGGTTTGCCTGTAGAAGAACAGTATAAAAAGTATAAAAATGAAATATCAACCAGAATAGAAAATTTTGACGAAAAATATACTTTATTGTATAAAAAAATGGATGAAATATATGAAGGGAATGAAACACGCTATATATGTGGTAAATATTTAATAAAAAGTCTTAGGCTGTATTTAAATAGGATTGCAAATAAGAAATTTAGCTATGATAGTTTAAAAGCAAGTCTGATTAGCTCATTTAATATTGAAGCCCTTTATTATTTAAAGAAACAGTTTATTGACTACATAATGAGTTGTTAGAAATTTGTCAATGTGATTTTAGTTATTGATATTGCAATTTAGATTGTTATCAGATGCAATATACGAATGTAGTTCAATTACATAGGAAAGTACATATAAAAATAACTGTAAAGTGTTTGTTAATGGCAATTATAAAAAGTGATTGTACATTATATTATAACAGATTAAGAACGCATAAAAATTAGAATTATATATTGTTGCATTAGTACTAAAATATATTACATCACTTTATTGAGAAGTCATATGATATTTCCTTTACTATTCCTTTACACTCGCCAGAGCGCATGACTGTTAATCATGATGTCACTGGTTCGAGCCCAGTTGGGGGAGCCATAACAGAGTAGTTTATAGCTACTCTGTTTTTTTGTTATCTAAAAGTTTGTCTGTAACCTTCAATAAAGGGGCTCTATGTCAATAGTTGGGGTAATCCGAAAAATGAAATAGAGATATTTAACA